>Ga0315280_10005981_pt1 | contig 17018 bp, 21 predicted proteins | sample YL17G06_40_MG_FD_203697 | JGI IMG/M metagenome (GOLD analysis project Ga0315280, IMG submission 203697) | Sediment microbial communities from Yellowstone Lake, YNP, Wyoming, USA - YL17G06_40 | ecosystem: Environmental > Aquatic > Freshwater > Lake > Sediment | place: USA: Wyoming | collected...
GGTGACAATTGTGCTTCTGAAGGTCGACGTCGGAAAACTTGCCGAGAGAATGCTGAAAAGGAAAATCAAATTCATTCCACAGTAGGTGAATATGTTGCGAGTAATAGCTGACATGCACATTCATGGCTCATACAGCCGAGCTACAAGCGAAAGAATGTGCGTTGAAGAAATTGCTCGTTTTGCCAAAATTAAAGGTTTAAACATCGTCGGCACGGGCGCACGCTATGATGTATCAACCAAGCTTCGCAGTTTGTTAAAATCTTCCATAAGTAATGTTTTGTATTCGCCATGATACAACGCAGATGCAGGATGGAACGTCGGAAAAATCTTGACTTTCAAACCAAGCAATGAAACCTCGTGCGGTTTACCATGGTGCCTTGTTATGCCGTAGAATTGAAGTCCCGTCTTTGAAAATATGAACTCCGTAGCGTGATTCCCCAGCGTGATAATGATGTTCGGCTGTATACTCTTGATCTGGTTCTCAAGCAGAGGCGTACATTTTTCGATCTCCTCAGGTAGTGGCTCGCGATTGTTAGGTGGCCTACACTTCAAAATGTTAGTAATGTAGACATCGGTTCGTTTGAGACCTGCCTCTTCAAGGAGTTGGTTGAGAAATTTGCCAGCAGAGCCAACAAACGGCTGCCCTTCTACGTCTTCGTAGTAGCCAGGTGCTTCGCCAATGAACATCACCTGTGCATGCTCGTTTCCTTCACCAAAAACGATGTTCTTCCTTGTCTGAGAAAGACAACACTCTGTACAGGTCTCTGACACTAGATCACTTCACTGGAGATTGAGGTCAGAATTAGAAAAGGTTTGTGGGTTTTTAGTGCTGTCTAGTTATTTGCACAGGGCAAAGTGTAGCGCGCGAACTAGGCTGTACACTATTATTATGTCGAGACTGCTTTGTCATTTTTGATGTAGAACCGCCAGAGGTTGTCGATTCCTTCCTTTATTCCTATTCTGGGCGAGGTTGAAATTTCCCATCTGTTGTCTTTTTCACTCTCCCGAATGTATAGTTCTTTAGACTTGACTAGGTCAAGTCCATTTTCAGCCTTGGAAATATGAAGCGCTTTTGTCAGTTTTCCAGGACCATTAGACAACTCGTTTAGAGAATGTAATCCTCTGTTCCTGCGTGCCAGTTTTATTCCCTGAATGATTTCGACAGCGCGTACGAGTACAGCGCCTGGAACTCCTTCCGTTTCAGCCTTGACGTTGAGGCAATAATGGTTTCCGTAAATGAAGTAAACATATGCGAAGCCAGGTTTCCCGAACATGACGCGATTTCTTTCAGTCAGGCCCCTGTATGCGTGGCTTGCAGGGTCGTCGCTGCCTCCGTATGCTTCAACTTCAACGATTCTGGCTGCGATTCTTCCTTCCTCAGTCTTTCTGATCAGGAGCTTTCCCAGCAATTCTTTGGCGACGATAAGGACTGGTCTGGCATAGAATTTTCTGGGCAATGGCTGGCAGTTTTTCTTTGGTTTTCCAGGCATGGTCTTTCGCTCTGGTCTTTAGTTCGTGTATTTCTTTTGTGAGTGGTATTCCCAATTTAGTTAGCTCGTTATAACCTTTCAGCGCGCGCGTTGAAGGTTTATTCGTTGAAGAAAGGCTCATTATTCACCCTCCCCTCCTAGGTTTCAATGTATTGTGAATATTAGGATCCAAATATGCACGTGTGGCTTGGAATACAAAGCGTAGAACCTGGCGTTGAATCTCTTATTGAATGTTCTTTTCCGAGAGATTGTGTATGGGCCACCAGTCTAGCTAGGTTGGATTTCACTATTATGGCGATATCTCCCGAAAACTCGCTTTTGACTCGACATTTTAGATGTCTCCGATATATCATGAACGGCAAGACGCTTAAAGAGAATATGTCGAAAGTGTAGAACAGAAAAACTAATGACGATGCAGTCTAGTCTTCTTTTGCTTTGCTGAATCCACTTGCTAATATCCAAAAGAATAAGAAAATGAACCCTAGAAGCACAAGCAACACGATGGCTGGGTTTTCTGTCGTGATAGCAAGAACGGGTACAACAAATGCCATAACGATTAGCATCCCAAAAGCGGCTGTGATGGTTGTGGCAGTTATCAAAGGTTTAGAAACCTTTTTCTTGACTTTCAGAGGAATCTCCGAAGGATGTTGATATTTGACTCCGTGAATCAAGGGGATTGATGACTTTTCCGAAGGGTGTCCATATTTCGCTTTCCATTGCCCTAACGGCGTTCTGGCTGGCTGAAAACCGCAAGAATGGTTTTCTGGCAGTCTGTGTTTAGCACAAAACTTACCACCGCAAAAATTGCATTCAAAAGGGAAAAAAATCATATCGCCGCAGTATTCGCATTTCGGTGTATTTGTGGCGAATTCTGTTTCTTTATCTTGTTTTTTCGAGTGTGTGGGTTTCTTTCGCTTTTGCGAAGTATTCTTTGCTGGTCGTTCCATTCTCACATGCTCAATACTGTGTTGGCTACTATGCTGGTGATTGAACCAGCTTCTAAACCTAACGCCAGAGACTAACCTTAAATGTGCACAGCAACAAAAGACAAACTAGGATTTAAGAATGTGTCAATAAAATGCCTCAAATGCGGTGAGCCTTTGGAGCCGCAAATGGACAAATGTCCTAAATGCGGAAGTGGAGACCGTCTTGTCATTGTCCAAGATAGTATCCATGCTCATGAAATGGTAGGTATTAAAGAGAAAGCTGAAGGCTATCGCAAATTCAAGAGGCTTTCGAGAAGTGGAGAAAAAGTTAGTAAGCATGGAAAAATCGCTAGAGAAACTCTAACAATAGATAAAGAAGCAAAACGAATATACCATCTTGTAAAAGAGCAAAATGAAAAGGGAGAGTGGGTAATAGTCCATAAAGAGAATGAGCCTTTTGAAAAGCATAACAAACGGAAGACTGAAGATAGAAAACCTCAAAGACAGAAATCTTAAATCTGCATGGCAACAGAAGACAAACTGATGCCTAAGAAGAAAACAATCTCTGGAACAGATTTCGAATTCTACGTATACAAAACTGTTCGAAAGAATTTTCCGTTAAGGGAAGGATGGGAAATTCTGGAAAATGTTGAGTTAAAGGTTGGTAGGTCACTCATTAGACCTGATTTTGTTGTGAGAAAAAGAAACGTCTATGCAGTCATTGACGCAAAAGACAAGGCTATTCTTGAACCCAAAGACATAGACCAAATCCTATTTTATGCAGAAAAAACAAAGGCAAAAGAGGCAATAATCTATGTTGCAAACGACACGGAAGTGCCTCATACAGTCAAGGATTATGCGGATTCTCAAGGAGTGAGAATTCGAACAAGTCTATGGCGAATATCTTGATTCTTCTTCAGAAATAACGATTAACCCATAGTCTCATTAGAGTCAAAAGTCAACCTTGAATCGAGGGAGTCAATTGAAAAACAAATTCTTTTTGACTCTAGATCTATCAAAGATCCTGTGATGATTCGGACAGAGAACGAGAATATTGTCTGACGTATTAGCACCGCAGCCTTGAGCGGTATCAAGTGGTGTGTGTCACAGAAGGAGCCCCTTTCGATTTTTGAATTTGCCCTGCATGCCTGACATATGTCTTTGTACTTCAGTTTCAACATTGAAGATATGACAGGGTTTCTTCTGTAGGGTTTGCTTTCTGTTGACCTTCCGTGTTTTCCCCTTTGGCGAGCGCCTTCAGGACGTCCTTATCTTCGATTGTTTTCTAGTGAGGAGGCAGTTCATTCTGCTTTTCCAGTGAGAACTTTTTTCACTAGTTCATCGGCTTCAGTAACTTGGCCTTTTTCTAGTGAAAAGTTGACCTTTTTTCCCGGCGGGTTTTTCAGGGCGATTTCCAAAGATTTTGTCAGGAGCCCTTTTTTTACTGTGACGTATATGATGTTTTCGTAGTCTATTTCAAAGTTTGACCTGTGCAGGGCTAAGATTTCGTCGACAGTCTTGTTCGCGAAGGCCGACCTCCTAGACTCGGTCAAATCAAGAGAACGCATCTTGACAGCCCTTTCCTTGGGGAGGCCACCAACAACGATGGTCGTCAAATCAATCTTTCCATAAATGTCGTTGAAGTCCGAAGGATGGATCAATATGGCGGCGATCATGCGTTTGTCGGTGAAGAACAAATCATAAACAGTATCGATCGTCCTCCCTCTTAATCCTTTTAAGACTCCGACAACATCCTCCAAATCAAAAACTCCTGCCTATTAGCACTAACACCTTTCTAGATAAAGTCATTGGCGCGCGCTACGTTGCTGGCAACTTGAACTATATGCCATAACTGAATGCAACATAGTATAACGCAATCTATTCCGATGCATTAGTCAGTATCTCCGGTTTGGGTTTTGCGATTTGGGGGTAAAGTTTTATCCCAGCACACAGTTCAACCTTATATTTGTTGAATCGTAACTGTAGTGATGAGGTCTACTGAATGGGAATCATTCAGAAGAAATGTTCAATTTGCGGAAGAGTCTTTACGACGTTAGATAACAAAAACAAATATTGCAGTGCCCAATGCGCTGGAAAAGCAAATAAGAAAAAATAAAGGCGTCTCAAAAAAAATACAACCATTCTCCGACAAGTTTCTGAGAAGGAATTAGTGCGGGCGTATACTCGATTCGTATACTACCCCCTATTACTGCTCTTACTTCCTATTGTTGACTGAATCCTGTATACTGCCCCGCTAAGCTCTTTTTCCAAAGCAGGCCATCGTCGTATTTTGGTTGGTTGGTTGGGGTAAAGTTTTATCCCAAACCCAAAATATAGAAATTCTATATAAAGAGAAAAATCCTTTAGCGGGAAGAAACAATTAGCTGCTATGTCAAAAATTGACGTTGTAGATGAAGTAGTCATAGATAGCCCCGCTATCGTAGTCTTCAAAGCCGTTCTAAATGAGCACGCAGGGGTCACGCACTGGTGGATGCCCTATTGGGAGTCAAAACTCAGAGGAGAGACACCAATGGACCAAGAGGGTGCAATTTTTGATATAACAGTTCACGGGAAACACACACCTAGGTTTTCTGCCACGATAACGAAGATTGTAGAAGGCAAGTTGATAGAGACGAAGGTTGAAGGCGACTTCGCTGGAACTGGGACATGGACATTTGAGCCGGCAGATGGAAAAACTAAGGTTCGATTTAGATGGAACCTCAGACCTAAGAGATTATCGTTTGTTCTCGTATCCCCCTTCATAGACATGGGAAAAATTCATTCAGACGTGACGCAGAAAGGATTCAAAGCACTAAACAGCTACCTGAGCAAAAAGTAGCTGCATTCCCATTCTTCCCTGAATCCTGCATATGCCCTATCACAGGCATTGTTGTTGTTGGGGTAAAGTTTTATGCCCCCCCCCGAATAGACTGACGACGACGTGGGGCGCTGCCTTCGGCAGCGGCAATAACGCACGCGTGTATGCAGTGCCTAAAAGAGGTAGACAGAATCAACGGCACTGTTCTGGAAGAGGCTTGTCAGGTTCAGGCATGGGTATATCCTTTTGGGCATTAGCATATACGCAGACACTAATCATAAGGAAAATTATGGGGCGTATATCCCTAGGGTGAAAAGGATATACTCAAGATTTCGTCAACTGTTTGAGGTAAATTGCTAAAAACTGTGCCTGAATGGTTTTTTCCTTCTCAGAAGGCAAGTTAGAATGACCAAAACCCATAAATATTTGAGGGGTAATATAGGATTATTAGGGATAACTCGGGATAATCCCAAAGGAGAGTTGAAAAGTGCCAAGAAAAGCAATCTCGGAGTTTACAGCTGTGGGAATCAGGAAAACGAATAGAGAGAGGCTGAAAAAATTCGGGTACAAAGGAGAATTCTATGACGACATCATTGTGAGGCTGATGGATTTCTACGAGGAGCACAAAGACGAACATCCAGAAAAACAGGCTTCAAGGAAAGGACGGTAGAATGAATGCCTCATCCCGTCTTATCCGAAAAGAGACTGATAAACACCGAAGACTTGGAATACATTATTGAACTCGTCTTGTGGTCTGGATACATACGAAACGCTGATCCCCTTAGCTTGATAATCTCTTCACTAGTGGGAGCTGGAAAGACCGAGATAATAAAGCTGTATCGAAAATGTCAAGGTGTCTTGTTTCTTACTGAGGCAACAGCTTTTGGCATAAAGGAGCGATATCTCGATGACATTTGTGCTGGCAAAATAAGACACATCCTCATAGGTGATTTGCTAACTCCTTTGAGTAAACAGAAGAAAACAAGAGACGATTTCATTGCGTTCTTCAACAACTTGATAGAGGAAGGTGTGGGTTCAGTTCACACCTACGCTCTGCACTGGGATGGAAAAGACTTTGTTAAATGCGGCTTGATAACCACGATAGCCGAACCAGACTTGCTTCGAAAAAGCCGTCGATGGTACGAGATGGGTTTTCTCTCAAGGGCTATACCTGTAACCTATAGTTATTCAGAGGCGACAAAAGTGAAAATCTACCAGCACATAGCGACAAGCGATGACTTGAAAAACACATCCTTGAAGACCATATGGCTACCACGCGTGCCAATCACAGTTAGACAAAACAAGAGTCTGAACATGAAGCTCATCGAGCTGGCAATGGGAACGGAAGAGTGGGAAAAAGTCTATGGCTTCAGAAGATTGGAACAGCTACAGACGTTGCTAATGGCAAATGCGCTAAAGAATGGCAGGATGGACGTCACAGAGGAAGATTACGACAGAATTCTGGATTTGTCAAAGTACATTAACTTGAAGTTTAAGGAGATTTAGGTTATGCCCAGAAAGAAAAAGAAGAATGACCAGACCGAATAGTTGAGGATGAAGATTTTCTGCTTGACGCACCACGACCTACGCCTAAAGACCTTCCAAGGGGACTAAAGATTGTGGTTGATCCTTTTAAACGGAAGAGCGAAGCGGTGACGGTTACTCGCGTGGATAGTTTGACAAAGTCGTATCTGGGCGACGGAAGAATGCCAAAATGGATGAAGGATAAAGGAAGGAGGTGAATGCAAAATGCCAAGAGTAGTTCCGTTGCGTAGGACTCTAGAAAAGAATGCAATATGGGATCGCCATCGTGAACCTGTCGGCTTCAAATTTTATGAGACCTTCAAAAAGACAAGAGTCTCGCAACCTGAACATGGAGAGTTCTCTGTGATAGAGTCAAGAAGGAAGAACCCCAGAGCTATGGCTTTCTTGGTTAGATCAACCATTCGGAGAATGTTGGATGGGGAGCTACCCCCTGAAGTAGATTATAAAACCTATGACGGCTTCATGAGACTGCACGGCGAGGATTGGCAACGGATACACAAGGTGCTTTACTACAATGTCCAGCACACGAGAACGTAGAGGGTTCCCTGTGGTCGGTTGGGAAACCAACCGATATTTCACCCTTGACTTAGATAAGCAAACGAGCCTTGAAGAAGTCAAAGAAATAGCCTATGAAGTAGGCAACAAGTATGATTTGGGAAATTGCCTGATAGTCCACAGTTCAAACGCCAAACAGTTCATGCTTGACTTGGAACCTCTGCAAAACTACAATTTGGTTTACGGAAAGCAGGTTCCGTGGAGCTATCAGCAACAGGTTCTAAAAGAACTCCAGAAATCAGGAATAATCGGCGACATAAGATACATTCGGTTCAGGAATGAGGAAAAAACTGCTACGTTGAGGGTTGCTCCCAAGGATGAATGTAAGCCAACTGGAACTCCCGTAGCCTTCATAGAGATACCCCCCTCTGCGGGTAACACCCAACAGGGCGTAACAGGGGAGAATGAGGGCATAAGAGAATACCTTTTGATGTTGAATATCGGAAGAACAGTTGAGCAGATGTTGAGGGCTGACGGTCTACTGAAATCTTGATCGATCGATTGGGGTAAAGTTTTATCTTGTGTGTGTACCTGATGACGGATTCGTGGTAAACAGTGGCTTCTGGAAGAAATGAGGGTGAGGTTCTGGTGACTCTCTTTCTCTCTATGTTCACTAGTGGGCGCTGGGAGCGAAAACTGAACCAGAGGCAGTTCCAGTCTAGTGGGAAACTTGAAATATCACACTCTGTTAGAATGGTAGTGAGGGTTTGGGAGCAGTTCGAGAGTTGAACAAGATTGCTTTCTTCTCTTTGTTCTTTGGTCTTGTTCTTTCTAATTCTCTAGTCTTCTACTGTCATGGTTGGAGTAATGGCGGTTACAGTGATAATCCAGCCCTTCCGAAATTTGGAACCCACGATTGGATTGCCCGACATGCTTTGGATTGGCAGAGTCCTGTCCAAGGAATGCCCACTCTACCTTTGACAGACTTTTTGTACGGTACAGAACTTCCAGACAACGGTGGGGCCTCGGAAGGAATAGGCGACACAAGCAAACATCACGTTTACTTTTTCGCAAACGGTCTTGTTCAGGATGATGCGTCAGCCCAGAGAGCCCAACAGGAACAGAACAACGCAGTCAGCCTTTTCAAGGCAGGAGACTTAACTGGTGCTGCGAAAAGGCTTGGCATGATGACGCATTACATTTCCGATGTCGGTGTGTTTGGTCACGTTATGAGTAGCGTGACAGACTGGGGCGCTGAGACGCATCACTCGGATTATGAAGACTACGTGAATGATCGGACTAACACTTATGCGAGTGAATTCTCCAGCTTTCTGACCTTTGATGGGAACCTCGAAAACATATCAGCTTATGACGCTGCAGTAACGCTTGCTAACAACACAACTTTTGACGCTGGTGGAGGGCAGACATGTGTCTGGATGAACCAGAATTACGACTGGTCTGACCCCATTTTCAGGAATCGTTGTGGTGAGTCGCTTAATCTGACGACAAACTTGGTTGCAGATGCATTACACACGTCTTTTATTGAGATGGCTTCAGTGCAATCCTCCTCAACTCTTCATGTAGTGATTAACGAGGTCGAACTCAACCCTCCAGGAACAGACTATGGAACTGAATGGGTTGAACTTCTGAATCCTGCAACGAGTCCTGTCAACATAGGTAGCTGGACTATTTCCACAACTGCAGGTGTAGCGGTTACAGTGACCATTCCACAAGGAACAATCATACAGCTCGAAGGATACTTCGTCTATACGCACTATACTCAGTGGCTCGACAACTCCAACGAGTGTGTTGTTTTGCATGATGCCTCGCATTCAGAGGTAGATAGGACTCCTGTTCTCAGTGACAGCGCGAATGACGCAAACTCATGGAGCAGATACCCTAATGGTATGGACACTGACTCAAGCGCCGACTGGAGGTTCCAATTATCTACAAAAGGAGGCTCCAACGGCAAAGTGTCAAGCTCTATTTCCTGCGACGTCACCCTTCCACAACCATCAGCAGGCAACACAGCTAAGGTCAACGGGCAGATCACGCCCGTTCATCAAGCAGCCTTGGTTGAAATCACGCTCATGAAGCCTAGCGGACTGCCTGAGAAGAGAACACTTGCAACAGATTCTTCTGGGGCATATGAAGACCAATTCTTTTTGGACCAATCGGGTACTTGGGTCGCTTCTGCGTCGTGGAAAGGTGATTATGACCATGAACAGGCGCAAAGTCCAGTTGCTCCTTTCACTGTCGAGCCAGGAGATGTTTACCCACCTGTGACAGGCGATAACTATGATGACTTGTGGCATACCACAGACTTTACAATAACTCTGACAGCCACAGACGACTACAGCGGTGTAAATGAAACGTTCTACAGAATCAACAATGGTCAGACCAAGAATGTAAGTGTCGATGGAGAACCAATCATCGTAACAGAGAACGCCAGCAACATTTTGGAGTATTGGAGTGTGGACAATGTAGGACATGAAGAAAGTCATCATGTGTTGACAGGAATCAAACTGGACGAAACGATACCGACAGGTTCTATTGTCATCAACAACGGGTCCTTCTATTCTAATTCTACTTCTGTAACGCTGAACCTTAATGCGACGGATACTATTTCAGGGACCCACGGAGTAAGATTCAGCAATGATGGTGTGTGGGACACTGAACCATGGGAATCATTCTCGCCAACGAAATCTTGGACGATAACATCTGGAGACGGAACTAAGACAGTCTATTTCCAGATCAAAGACAATGCTGGACTTATTTCCAGTGCATACTCAAATAGTACGCTTTTGGATACGAACATTCCGTTTATTGGAACACCTTTGCGTGATCCAAGTGATGATGTGCAGCCCAATCAACTAGTTAAAATTTCAGCCAATGTAACAGATTCTGGAAGTGGATTGAAGAGTGTTAGGTTGGCGTGCTTTACAAACAGAAGTACCATTGGGGTTGAATTCTCGATGACCCTCAATCAAACAAGCGGTCTCTATGAATCCATAATTTTAGGGCAAGAAGCAGGTACCCTTTTGAAATATCAGATAATAGCTTATGACAATGCAGGAAACATTGCAACAAATGACAATGCTGGGCAGTATTATGTCTATACGGTCATCCCAGAGTTGTCATTTTTCCTGATTCTACCACTATTCATGATGGCGACATTGCTGGCAGCTATAGTCCATACAAAGCGAGTTAAAGCATAACCAAGAAAACTGCAAGGTTTGAGGTAACATGTCTCAAAAGAAATGGGAGTGTTGCTAGTATCATTTCTTCCATCTCTCCTTAGTAGCTTGGCATGGAAGTTCAAAAGCCCATTAGATTTAATTGAGAACTAGGGCTTACTAGATAGCTCTCCATGTGGCGATATTACAGCATCCTCAAAGACTACTAACGAAAGTAGAGCAGAGTTTCCTAGATGTTAAGGAAGGATAGGACATGAGTCTAGTAAGCTCAATTCAAATGCTTTCGGGCGTAGAAGTGGAGACAGGCATAAAATTGAGTCCTCTGAAAAAGAGGCTGTGGGTGTCATAGGGCTACCCTCAAAATCCCTCAAGGAAATTGAGTAGAGCTTAGGCATCCACATATTTCTCTACTAGCCTGTAACTCTGAAACATTTTAGAATGAAGAGTAAAAGAGACAAATCTATGATGTCTATGAAGTCTATGGAAAAGAGATACTACATTTCTTACGAATTAGAAACAAAAGGCTGTGTATCCACTTGTTCTAAGTTCATAATGTATGCAGGCGAGAGCATAGAAAGGAACTATCTACTATTCACAGATTTCTTTCTAACCTATCGAACTATAGGAAAACTTTTGTAGTCTAAGTCTTAAGTAGTGTCTGGGGAACTTGATGTCAGCATTTAGATTGATTGGCGTATATCTGTCGGTTCTGGACTACAACTTTTGGGAGGTTTGGTTATAGGGATGGCTATTGGTTTCTTGGTTATAACTCCATTTTTAGTGAAGTATAATGAGAGTTCGACAAATGAGATAAACCAAATCCTATCCACTTGGCGAAGTCGCCATCCAACTGACCCAGTTCCTCAGACTTGGGCAGTTACACCACCAGAGGTTTATCAAGCAGCAATGAACTTAACCAATTTTCTGTGGGGCTTAATCGTTATAGGTGTCATCTCAGTTATTGGAGGAGAAATTGCTCTGTATCCAAGAACCTTCAAACATGGGTTGCAGACACCGCCACCACCAGTAGAAGAGAAACTATTCTGTCGCTATTGTGCAGCCGAGAACAAGAAAGATGCTGTCTACTGTCAGAAATGTGGAAAGCCAGTGAGATGACTAGAGTGGGAACCATGCAAGACTTGGAACAGAAAATTCACGCTGTATTGCTTATGAAACTCTTAAAAAGAGACCAACGTGGTAAATATGAGAATCTGGCAGGTTTGATCGGAACGACAAGAATGAACGTCAGAACTCATGTGGATTTGAAACATGCAAAGGGAAATGTGGATGTAGTTGTGTCCTATCGAAGGACAATTTATCCGCAAGGAAGAATGGAGTATGAAAATCATTATGTTGCGTTTGAACTTGCAACTGATGTGAATTTTGACCCAGATAAGAAGTCAGAACAAGTAAATAGGTATCACCAAGAATATGAGGATACACGAATCATACTTCCAGTAGGCTACAAGAAAATGTATGAAGATCTATTCCACACTAATGAGATTGGTGTACACACTTGGAAAGGGACTCGTCTTTGGGAATGTAAGGTTTGTGAGAAAATAAATCGTAATGACCATACATCAAGACAGCCCACTTCATGTGATTCCTGTGAAGGAAAACAGTTGCATTTTGTTGACCTAGAAGATGTCAAATTTGAAAGAAATGAAAATTGAGAGGTAGAGTTTACTTCCATACAGGTTTAAATCGCTAGATGTTCTATAATGGTTCTGGAGAAAGAGATATCTCATTCTCAGAGTTCCCATGTCGGGAGATATCTCCATTTCCGCTTGTTTTGTCTTTTCCAGAGTTGGAAGCGCACATTATCAGTCAGCGACTTGTAGAATGTCGGCTCACAAACGCTTTCGAGTAGCTGTTAGCATCTCTTTCCTCTTTGCTCTTTGGCATTTCCAGACCGTTCACATAAACTAGGTGATGATACAGTTCATGCAATACCGTTCGTTTCGTCAATCCTCTCTTACTGAAGTAAGCCCTATTCTGGAAGTAGATAGCGATATTACCGTTGCCCACTTTTCTTCCGTCGAGCTTTACTTTCATCCGTCTCACACCGTAATACTTTGTTAAGAAGTCAACGGCTTTTTGACAACCCTCAAGCTCGTAGACAATCTGGAACCTTTCACGTATCCGCTTTGAGGGAATACGGATGCGCATAAAGGACACCTTACTGCAACGCTGCAATTCTCGGTGTCCAATGCGGCTTTTCACCTATCAAGTATCTGGCTAGCAAGAAAGCTTCTTCATTGATTAACGACTCAATCTCCTGCCTTTTGCCCATCTTGATTCGGGGCACTTCTACAACGCTTTTGAAGTAACCGTGAAGCATGTTGGTTAATTCGTTAGTTTTTGTCTTGTCAAGGTAGATTCTTTTGCCTTTCTTTTCATTGAACATCTCTGTTTTAGCTGTGAAATCTTTGGGTTTCAATTCTTGAGAATAGCCTATCAAGAAGTCATCAATCAGGTAGCGATAAATCTCTTCAAAATCACACACCAAGCTTGGTCTTCCCCACCTCAAGACGTGAACGAATCCGAGATGAGTTTCCAAGTGAGCCCTAGACAAGGCTCTGTAACATTTCCAAAACAGTAGCTCGTAAGCCAAATTGAACAGGTTGTTTATTCCGTCATAGGCTTGGAAACCACGCCTATTCTCAGGACGCAAGTCTAAAGGGAATAGCTGAAAGATTTGACCGAAATAGTATCTGGTAAATCTGCCTTCAATGTTCGTAAGCCTCTTCCTTAACAGAGGCAAATCGGTAATACCTGCTCCGTTTATCCCTTCCTTGGCTCTCATTACGTCGTGCTGTCTCAAGCCATACTTTTTCAGTAGTTCATTTTGACCGAGAATTTTCGCTATGACTATCTGTTTGGCGATGTCGATTCCTTTGCCGTTCTTGAGCGCTTCATATTGGCTTATTCTGGTCTTAACGTGGCTGTCATCTTCCAGATTCTTCAGCATCGCTATCGGTCTGCCATTCCTTGTCGCTATGAGAACGTCGATGCCCCAAAACCCTAACGAGCTCAACGCTCCAGTACTGACCAAGTTGCCGCTTGTTAGAACGACCTCGCCTATCTCAGCCTCAAAAAGCGGATACTTCTGCTCTTTCTTATTCTTGTCTCTAAGGATTATGCATCCCTTGTCCATTCCCAAATAATTCCCGTAGGTATCTACGACTAAGTTAACTACCTTTACTCTTCTACCCATATCGCTAGCCCTCGATAATAACGTAAAGGCTAAACTAACTAATTTGGGTTTATTTTAGGAAAAGAGTGTAGAAAGCTGGCTATTCTCTAAATTGAGACTTAAGGCGCGCCAATAATCCGACCGATCGCATGCAAAAGAGAGGCAACAGAAACTGATGATTGGGCGCAAAGTTTAAGTGATTACTCTCTGAGCCGTAATTTCTCGTGTCCGACGCACGCGCTCAAATCATGCATTAGTCCTAAGTGCTTTTATCAAGTACGTTCTGGTTTTTTCCTCAAGGCCAAAGTAGCAGACCTTTCCCGCGACTTCCCTGCTTTTCAGGTACTTCTTCTTGACGTAATCTTCCAAAACGTTCCTTTCGGCATTGCTAAATTGCTCTTCAGGAACCCATGAGTTCTCGTCGCATTTGAGTAATTTCACTGCGAAACTTCGTGGAAGCAAGCGATAGGCTTTCTTTCCACCAAACAAATCCCATCGATCGTATCCCTCGTACATCGGAATAAGATTGAGTGATTGGGCATTCAAATCAAAGCCACTGTTCGCATGCACAATCCCAAATGGTTCAAGTTTTTCGTGCCGCAGTTCCCTATCCTTTTCCTTCTTGCTTTTTTCAATTTGTTCTTCAATTAATTTGGAATCAAGAACAAAACTATCAAACGAGTCCTCCGAGCGAATCATACAAGCGTAATTAACAACTTTTTCTACAAGCAACAGTCCATAGGCTATGTCGTTTCCTAACTCATCAACGCTCTCTAGAGCTTTCTTGAGAGCAAGGTCTATCTCCTTTGAGGATTTCGTTATTCCAAATTCTTTGATCCCAGCGTTGAAACAAGCTGTATTTCCTATGGGATCGTCAAACATTATTCGCGCAGATACAGTATATTCTTTATCAGATCCTGAGAGAACTAACGGCGACACTACTGCACAGTCGAATTTTATCATTGGAAGCAATTCCATAGAATCAATAGACCCAGTCCTAAACCCATCTACTATTTTGGCAAAGTCAGAGTTGCAAAGCTTGTTTTCAATTTGCATGTTACTCACATTTCAGACTCAGCGCAACCTAGCTTAATGCACGCACTAAGCATTATTGAAATCTTGAGTATATCCTTTTCACCCTAGGGATATACGCCCCATAATTTTCCTTATGATTAGTGTCTGCGTATATGCTAATGCCCAAAAGGATATACCCATGCCTGAACCTGACAAGCCTCTTCCAGAACAGTGCCGTTGATTCTGTCTACCTCTTTTAGGCACTGCATACACGCGTGCGTTATTGCCGCTGCCGAAGGCAGCGCCCCACGTCGTCGTCAGTCTATTCGGGGGGGCGGTAAAGTTTTATCCAACCAACCAACCAAATTACGCTGCTTCTATCCAGGGCGTATACACGAATCAGGAATGAGTAGGTAGCAGCAGAAAACAAAGGCAGGAAGATAGTTAGAGCAGGATATAGGGGTAGTATACGAATCGAGTATACGCCTCATTTTGGGAAGAGTTGTAGCTGAACCAACTTTTTATTTATAGGTGAGCAATAATGTGAGCGTGATAAAGCTCATAATTTTTGATGCAGGTGGCGTTCTCTACATTGGGAACCAGAAAATAATAGATAAGGCTGTAGAGAGATTTCTCGAGAAACATGGCGTCTATGATTTCGACAGGAATGACAGGGTTTGGTCCAAGATTGAAAAACTGGTGTCTGTTGGAAAAATAAGCCTAAGAGAAGCTCATGAGAGATGGTTAGAAGGGGTTGGGTTACACAAAGACTTGCTGAGTGAATGGTTGGATGTTGATAGGAAAGAAATATGGGGAAGATTCAAGAGAACACCCAGAATAAACGAACTATTGGCGGAATTGAAGAAGAATTATGCCTTGGCTCTTCTAAGTGACACACTCGGGAGTAAGTCAGAAAAGATTGAGAAAATGGAAATAGTTGGAGTGAATCACAAATTATTTGATGAAATCTTTACCTCGCATGATTTAGGTGTGTGTAAGCCCAGCAGGAAGGCATTTCACGCCGTTCTAAAAAGGTTTGATGTTGAACCAAGGGAAGCAGTCTTTGTCAGCGATGCTTCTGATGAGCTAGAAGGGGCAAAAAGAATCGGTCTAGTTGCCATCGGGTTCAACAGTAACGGCGGGGACTTCAAAGTCAAGAAATTGGACGAAATCCAGAACATTCTCTCAAACCTTCGCTAGAAGAGAAATTTGCAGAAGCAAAGTTTAGCCTAATCAGACCGAGAAAGAGAGTTACGGAAAAGTTATAGCTAAAAAGAAGTGATAATTCCATGCCATGAGAGGAGTGCAAACAGACCCTAGACGGTTCTTAGGAAAGACTGTTAGAGTGAGAATAGATAGACCCATAGGTAGCAAACATGAGAGCTTTGATATTCATTATCCTGTCAACTATGGTTACGTTCCAGACACAGTGGCTCCTGATGGTGAAGAACTAGACGCTTACGTGCTAGGAGTCTCTGTTCCAATCAAAGAATTTACTGGTAGATGTATCGCCCTGATTCACAGAACAAACGACAACGAAGACAAGCTGGTTGTTACCCCTGAAAATACGAAATTCTCTGATGAAGAAATACGAGCTTTGACAAAATTCCCAGAATTATCTTTTGAATCAATCATAATAAGGGAACAAAGGCAATAGAGCATTCTTCTATTAGTCCTTTTAAGCCAGCTTAACCCGTCTATCCTTGGCGATATCTATGTCAGTCGGGAATACGGGAGATATCTCCCCTTGACGTGCAAGAGGAGCTCAGCTCGATTGCAGGTGAGGATATTGCTGAGACGGTGGTTAGAGTTCGGGAGCGGAAGGCTGAGGTTGTTCTAGGGTATGACGGTGTTTACGGGCAGCTTGTAGTTTCAAAGGAGTGCTCTCAAGCGAAAGCTTTGCCTAGAAGAGTTCAACAGTTGAACCTTACAGACTTCACTTTGTAGCTTTTTCATCGTGCTTTTCCTGTATATTTGTATTGCAGGTGTGCGACAATACTTATTAAGTCGTAATAGACAAGATAGTGCGGGTTATCCAATGAAAGATCTAGTGCAACAACCAAACGCCAAGGACGACAAGATCACAAAAATAATCGACAGAGTCCTAACGCAAATATTCGGAAAAGAGGCTTCATCTCTCATCTACAAACACTTGGAGCGCAACTACTCCGTCAGACGCAATGAGGTAAGTGAGAAGCTCGAGTTGTTCACTGAAGGCCTTGAAACCTTCTTGAAATCTGGAGCCTACGTCATCGAAAGAAAGATACTGGACGACATATGGTCAAGCTACGATGAAGTCCGCAGGCTGCAAGTGGAGAAACCCAGACGCGAAGGAAG
>Ga0315280_10005982_pt1 | contig 17016 bp, 17 predicted proteins | sample YL17G06_40_MG_FD_203697 | JGI IMG/M metagenome (GOLD analysis project Ga0315280, IMG submission 203697) | Sediment microbial communities from Yellowstone Lake, YNP, Wyoming, USA - YL17G06_40 | ecosystem: Environmental > Aquatic > Freshwater > Lake > Sediment | place: USA: Wyoming | collected...
TCGACTATTCTTGCCGAGGCAAAAAGAAGGGATTTTGCAGGAATTTTTATTCTTGCCTCTTATTGGGCAGAGGATGGAATAAAGCTCTATAACCAAGGTGCAGATTATGTTGTAGTGCCAGAATTTATTGGGGGGAAGCACCTGGAGAGGATTTTGGCTGATCATTGGCAGGATTTATTTGAGATCCGTGAGGCAAAAGACAAGCATTTGCAAGAACTTCTAGAGAAGAGATTGACCACTAAAAATTGAAGTCAGGAAGAATTTTCTTGATCCAAAGCTAGATCTTTTGCTATCATTTAGGGGAGTAAGGAAGCGACAGTGATGGGCAGTTTTGGTGGATACTATAAAGGGGAGCGTAAAAAACTCTCCAAAGAAAGATTAGAAAAACGGGTACTCCGTACCGAAAAAATAAGGATTCTACCTCGTGTTGAGATTTTTGGTAAGAAAAAGAAAAAAAGCTAAGAGGACGGGTGGTTATCGACCCAGAGAGAAAAGGCGCTTTCTTCTTCTTGCTGTTCTTTTTTTGATTCTTTTGCTTTTAGTTGCTAACGGATTTTGGAGAATTGCAAGACTTCAAAAATTCCTGACCACCCCTTTAACTCCAAAATTGGAAGAAGTAAAGAAAAGTATCCCTTGGAGAGGATCGGAAAAGATAAATATTGCCTGTGTCTGCGATCCAATTGTGGTTGCCAGTTTTGAACCGGAACAAAAAAAGATTGACCTAATTTTCTTACCGGAGAATCTTTATTTGGAAGTGCCTGGTTATGGTTGGTATCCTGCCGCCTCTAGCTATGGTTTGGGTCAGCTTGCAAAACCCCAGCAAGGAGGCAGACTTTTTTCTTTAAGTCTGGCTTCTGCAATTCAAGGACCGATTGACTATTACCTAAAGTTTAATAATGAGGATTTTAGCCATCCTTCCAAGGAAAAAATAATTGATTTGAAAAAGAGACTTAGTGGACCAGAGGGTTTAATCTTCGCTTTGAAAAATGTTGGCTGGATTGCCAAAAATGTGGAGACAAACCTTACCCTTTTTGATGTGTATAGGCTGTGGTGGGAAATCAAAGATATTCGTATCGAAAAAATTAATTATCTGGGGATATCAGAAAACTCCTTTGAGGATTTGATCCTGCCAGATGGTCAGAAGGCAAAAGTATTTGGCGAGCAGGGTATAGGAGAATATGCCTCTTCCTTTTTCCCTGATCAGAAAATCTTAAACGAAAAGCTTTCAGTAGATATTTTAAACGGCACTTCCAAAGAGGGGATAGGTTCAAAAGTGGCAAAAATTGTTGAGGCAACGGGAGCGGATGTGGTTTTTATTGGCAATTATCAAGGATTGACAAAAAAAAGCATCCTTGAGGTGGCAAAAGAAAGCAAAAATTCAGTCACGGTCAAGAGGCTATCGAGGCTTTTTAATCTAGAAATGGTGGAGAAAAAAGAAAAAGGGTTGACTGAGATAACATTGATTCTGGGAGAAGATCTGTCCTCTTTTTTCTAATTTTTGAGAATTACTTCCAGATACTCCAATTTTCTTCTTCAATAAGTTCTTCTTCGCACTCGGGGGGCAGTATCTGTTCATTGCTTTTCGTTTCCTCTTTGGGACATGGGTAATAGTTGATCTTCCCGTTTGGAAGAAATGACGGTTGGCTTATAAATCTTTTTGAACGATATTTTTCCCAGATTATAACTTGAAGACAGTTAGCACTTGCCTTTTTGACATAGGTTTCATAAAGATTCCCTCCAGCCATTAGAGATATTAGGAGGTGGGAAATGTCATCTGGTAGGGCTCCGATATATTGACCATCTTGATCTAGAACACAGATGGTATGTTTTTTAGCTTGAAGGATCAATTGTTTGCCAGGGGAAAGCGAGGAAAGGCTTTGTGGCGTGGCAAGATGCACTAGATTAACAAGCTTAGTTTTACCCGGTTCAGAAAGGAAAACAGCTGAGTTTAGTTGGTGATTGTTGTTTTTATTGTGGTCGTTTCCATTAAGCCCTTCCACCCGTTTTAAATTTTTCAGGGCAATCTGGTTATAGGGGTCAATTTCTAGTACCTCCCGATATAATTTTTTAGCGATCTCAATCTTACCGGATTCTAAATAAGCCTTGGCCAAACGATTTTTTGCTTCGAGGTCATTAGGATTTTGAAGGAGTATTTCTTGGTTTTTGGCAATTGCTCCTTCCCAGTTTGAAGATAGGGCTTCCTCGATTGCTTTTTGGGCGAGACTAAAAACGTCGTCCATTTTTTGTTTAAATCAAGTATCAAACGCACCCTCTAGGTTTGTCAAGAGTGATCTTTTTTAGTTCAGTTGGTCAAAAAATTGAGTAAATTTTGTCTACTTTTTTGGGGAAGTCAGATATATTACAATAGATAGTAAGTAAATAGGTACATAGATAAAAATCATGTCAGGACACAGCAAGTGGAGTCAGATTAAAAGACAAAAGGCATCAGCCGACGTCAAAAGGGGACAGTTGTTTTCCAAGTTGGCCAACGCGATAACAATTGCTACAAAAGAAGGCGGAGGTGGTGATCCCCAGACAAATTTCAAATTGAGAATGGCCTTAGAGCAGGCCAAAGCAGTTAATATGCCCAAAGAAAATATTCAAAGGGCAATTGATCGTGGTTTAGGAAAAGGCGGGGCAGGTACAATACTTGAGGAAGTCGTATACGAAGGGTTTGGGCCAGGAGGTATTGTGATTATTGCTGAAGCTGCAACAGATAATAGAAACAGAGCAAATTCCGAGATTAAAAAGGTTTTGGAGTTAGCTGGAGGAAGACTGGCGGGCCCAAATTCTGTTCTTTGGGGTTTTGAGAAAAAAGGGATGATTACGGTCAAGTCCGATAAAATTTTCGATGAAATTTTTATGGCAGCAGCAGAGGCTGGTGCAGAAGATGTAGAAGAAGCAGGCAATGTTTTTGAAATTTATACTAAACTTGAGGACTTAGAAAAGGTTAAAAAAAATCTGACAGATCGCGGGTTTGAAGTTGTTTCATCAGAGCTAACTCTAAAGCCCACTGATATTGTCAAAATTACCGATCCCGGTCAAGCGCAAAAGGTTTTGGCACTCATGGACAAGCTTGACGAACTGGAGTTCGTCCAAAAAGTGTATTCAAATTTTGACATTCCAGATGAAATTCTCCAAAATATAACAACCTAATGAGACTCTACGAATACGAAGGAGAGGATTGAAAGTAAAGATAGTGTATTAATATTAGTGTTTAAATCTAATGGGGGAGACAGCTGACATAATAAAAAATCAAGAACGGTTTTCAACAATTAGCATAAAATCAATGGCGGAGTATGATCCGTCACAATATTCTGAACTTCTCGATGAAGTAATGTTGGTGGAGGAAGAGGCTTGGCCAAAGGAGTGGCGAGCAACAAGAGACAAGTTTGCATCGCGGTTGGCCATTTTCCCAGAAGGTTTTTTTGTGGCGTTTAAGGGAGGAAGAATGGTAGGAGTAACTACTTCTGAGATCATCAACTATGATCCAGAGCGCTTGCCTTTAACTTGGGACGAGATTACTGATAATGGATGCATTAAAGACACACATGATCCTCATGGTAACTCGCTCTATGTTACTTCAGTGGGGGTTTCTAAAAAGTTTCAAGGTCAAGGAATAGGAAGGTCTATTATAGAAGCACAAAAACAGCTTGTTCAGAGATTAAATTTGAAATGCCTTTTTTTAGGGGCAAGACTACCAATGTATCACGAATATCATCGATCCAATTCAAAGGTCTCTGTGGAAGATTACATGAAATTGGAGAAAAGTCCCGGGAAGAAATTCGATCCTGAGATTCGATTTTATGAGTCAGTGGGGTTAAAGGTTGTTGAAGTGATGCCAAATTATGGTCCAGACAGAGCGAGCGAGAATTACGGTGTGATAATGGTTTGGGAAAATCCAGATTTTAGAATTTAGATAGTTGAATATTAATTCGATATTAATCTTAGGGTTGACCCAGGGATAGCTAAGATTGGTCATGGAGTAATAGGGCAAAAGGGCAGGGGAGTAAAAGAAATTTGGACCGGAAGGGTACGGTTGTATTATTACAGTGCCAACTGCCACATTACCAGCAGCCATAAATTTCCACAAATTGGTCCCATAGTTGATAAAGCAGAAAGAATTGAGTAAAATCCTCTGGATGCGAGAAAGAGAGCCTCAAACAAATTCTTTCGAAGTTCAAATCTCACCTTTTGCAAAACAAACTAATGATAAGTTAACTCCGGAGAGGGTTGATGAGGTGGTCGAAAAGCTTAGAGAAAAATACAGGGAAGATCAACCAATCTTTTATAGATTTGACCGGAGTTTTCTAGAGCTCGTTGGAGTTTCCCATCAGCTCTTAAATAATGTCTTAACAATGGCTAGGAGGGACGGTGTGATTTCTTCTCCCAACAGAGTAAGCAAAAGAAGAGGTCAAGGCCAAGTATTTTACTGGCGGGAAGAAATTATTACGGCTCTTACTTATGCAGGAGAACTTCGCCAACAAGGATTAGGGTTGGCATCCACTGCCAAACGTTTAAGATCTGAGGCAAAAGAAGATGAGAAGTTAACATTAAGAGGGCTGGCTAAAAAATCAGGCATACCTACGGAGCGTTTGCATCGCTTGATTGCCGAGGGAAAAGTTGATTTGGGAGATCCAATTTTAACCGAAACTGTAAAAAGAATGAAGGATCTTCACAACTCCAAACAAAGATTGTTTTCTGGAGAGATGGCAGAAGGTCCTTTAATCCAACAAATACAATTTGCTGATTTGACAATTCGCAGATTCCACTCTCATCGCCAGTTTTTTGCGACCGTAAGTGAGGTAGCCCAGGAAGCTGGAATTTACGTTTGGAGAGCCGAAATTGCTGCTGTGGCTCAAGTCTTGGCTGATTCTGGGATTAAAATTGCTCATTTAACTTATAGAAATTCCGAAGGCCAAGTTAAATCTTCTTGTTATGTTCTATCAAGAGCGGAAAAAGAGAAAGTAGTCAAGATCTTCAAAGTTAGTAAAGAATTAGCTAAGTTTAGACGGCCCAAAGTTAGATTAGTCTACGGTCCAAGAATTGATCCTTTACCAACTATGACTCAATTGGGAGATCGTCAAAGATATTTAGCGGTTTCACCGTTTTTGCGGCAGTTTGGAATAAAAATCGGAGGTTATTCTAAAAACAGAGTCGCCAATTTTTTTAGTCCAGATAGTCCAATTAGCATTCTAAAATTACAGAGAGGTTATTATTTTCCGGTCTATCAGGAGGGGGAACTTCGGGAGTTCATCCAAAGAAATCGGCAAGAAAGTAAGATATAATTTAATTGATGTTAATTTTAGGCATTGATCCGGGTACAGCCACAACGGGGTATGGTTTAATCAGCCTTAAGGGTAGGGGAACAGGGAAAATTTTGAACCTGGGAGATTACGGTTGTATTGTTACAACGCCAAAAACTCCATTTCCCCAGAGACTTTCAATTCTGCGCAAGAACTTAAGAAAACTTTTGGCAATAAAAAAACCAGACGTTATCGTAATTGAAGAACTTTTTTTTGGTCAGAATCGTCGCACTGCCATGACAGTTTCACAGGCAAGGGGAGTTATACTTGAGGCTTGTTCATCTTCCAAGATACCAATTTTTGAATATCAAGGCTTGCGAGTTAAAAGAGCTTTGACAGGCCACGGTCATGCTGACAAAAAGGAAATCGAAAAATATGTCAAGAAATTTCTTGGCAAGAGGAAGTTAAAGAAGCCCAAAGATGGGTTTTTAGATGATGCTGTCGATGCTTTGGCAATTGCTATTTATCATTCCATGGGCAGTTCATAACTTCTTTGACCCCATATGCTAAAATTTTAGCTAACCAATTATATGAAAGGCTTTTTCAGTCCCATACCCAAGGTAAAGAGAATATATAAAAATCTGGGGAAGAGAGAAAAATTTGTTCTTATTGCGGCTGCCGAGGGCATACTCTTTTTTATTACCCTTTCCCTGGCAAACTTTTTTTGGATCTTATTTTTGATTTCATTATTTTTTATTGCATTGACAACAATTTTTGCTCTACAGCAAGAACTTGCTGAGGTAAAATATTTTCTTCTTCTTGTCTTACCAGTCTTTTTTTGGGGATCAAGCATTTTTTTTGTGCGGATGGCTTCTGAGAACGGATTTGGATATTTCTTGGCTGCTATATTGTATGGTATCTCCAGATATAGTCTTCTTTTAACACTTAATATTTATAATGTAGCAGCAATAAGAACGATTCAGCTCATAAGAGCGGCCAATGCCGTTGGGCTTCTATTTACTTTGTTTTCTGCTTTTTTTATTTACTCTCTGGCCTGGAGCATGAAGCCATCCGGCTGGATTCTTGTCCTTCTTGTAACTTTCTTTTCTTTTCCTTTGATCTTGCAGTCTTTATGGTCAATTGAACTTGAAGGTTTTATTTCAAAACGGATTATAATTTTTACTCTCGTCTTGACCTTGGCTTTGGCAGAGCTCGCTCTCTCCTTTTCCTTTTGGCCAATTTTACCGACAATTGGTGCTTTGGCTTTGGTTTCTGCGATGTATGTTCTTTTAGGAGTAACTCATTTCTATTTTACCCAGAGGTTAAAAAGAAGAACCATTTGGGAATATTTAGGCATTGCCAGTTTGATTTTGATCTTCATTGTTGTAACCACTAGATGGGGAGGGTAGAGAAGTTGTTTGTATAAAAGACTTCTGCCTTTATTGAGATCATTCTGCCTTACTTAATTATTCAAAAATTTTAATAAATAACTATAGGGCGTAAAGTAGGGAATGGGGGAGTAATAAATTATTTTGCAAAATTTACAAATTTTTATGACTTCCCCGCCAAAAGCTATTTTAGCTTGGAAATTTTTTATTTTAGCCTTAAGAAAAAATAAATTGATATAGTTTGATAGAGTAGAGGATTTTGGGCTTGAGGCTGTTTACGAAAATTATAGGGCATTTGTGAAAAAATTGAACGGGTTACTGTGAAAAATCGAGGCTGGATGTTATTGTTGATAAATTATTTAAGCTTTAATGAAGACAAGTTCTGTTTATTATAAGATTATTGCATTTTTTATTATCAACTTTTGGAAAGTATCAAATAGCTATTTTATCGCTGACAATACTCAAGTGCTAGGCTATCTTAGGGGGTAGTGGTTGCAAAACTCCTTTTAAAACGCAAATAAAAGGGTCGCTAGCATTTTATTTCTTTAAGTTTTTAGTTTTTATTTTGTTAATGTTTACTTACTATCCTCTTCTTCCCTGGGAGAATAAAAATTACTGTGTCGCACAATGATACTTTTGCGACGTATGAACAAGCTCTCCATCGGAGGAGTCCTCTTTACCCGATCTTTTGATTTTTGTCAAATTGTTTTTATTTCTCTTGAGTTCCCAAAATTTTCTAAAAATTTTTTTCAAATTTCCCCATTTCTCCAACAAAAATTCTCTTGCATTATTTTTATCCACTCTGATATACTACTTCCCTATTCAGCGCGTCATCATAGTCAAAACTGCCACTTATAGCAGAAAAACATTGTTACAGGGCCATAAACTATTGATTCAAAGCTGAAAACCCTAGATCATTTAGGTTGGAGGGTAATCAAAAAATCAAGATTAGGAAAGGTTAGGTTGGGATCGGATAGATTGATCTTGGCCAGTTCTTCTTTTAGGTTGTTTACTTCCGTTTCTAGAGATGAGATTTGGGACTCTGGGGTCGGCGTTTCAATAAATTGAGGTGGTGGTACAAGAGTTGGTGTAAGAGTTGACCGCGGAGTAGTTGGGCCTTTTTTCCCGGCAAGGCTTACAGCAAGGACAATAAGAATCAGAAATAGAACGATAAAACCGAGGACAATAAAGGTTAGATTTTTACCGCCTAAATTTTTTAGTACGCCTTTGGCCTTTTCCAAACCTTTTTTCTCTTCAATTTGTTCTTCTTCGTTTATCATGAGATTCTCCTTGCTACTTGTTCTTGGGCCGAGGTTGCTTTTTCTAAAAGATCTTTGGCAATTTTTAATTGTTTTTTGAGGTTTGCTAGGACTTGATCTTTCTTATAACTTTTTTCTTGGAGAAATTGGTGTAAGATCTCGCGCGCTTCATTTCGTTTGGCAATACTGTCTTGGGCGTCTTTTTCTGATTCCCCCATCCAACGCTCAATCAGCGCCTTATCCTTGATAGCTTGAGGTCTTTCCTCAATGGCTTGAGAAATTTTTTGTTGTAGGGTCTGGTGTGATTGGAAGCCTGAAAAGAGTTGACCCAGTATCGTCAAACTTGTTGCTTCTTCTGCAAGATCTTTAAATTCTTTGTCTTCTGCTTCTAATTCTTTGGAAAGAGTTTCCAACTGGCTGATAATTTGTGATTCTTCCAGTTTCTGTCTTTGGTTTTTTAAAAATTCTGTTTCCGATTTTAATTTTGTTGAGACATCATCAAAATCTTCCTTCTCAATATTTTGTGTTTGATTAATTTTTTCCTGTAGCAGAAAGAAATAGGCTTCTAAAGTTTTGTTGCGAGCAATTAGAACTTTTTTAGTTTTTTCAAATGCATCTTTTTCTGCTGGCAGGCTCTTGAATTGAAGATAGCTTGCTCTTGATGTTTGATAATCGCCATGAAATGTTGCGTATTCTGCCAATTGATAGCGAAAATCAGACAAGGCTTGGTTGAAATCAGCTAAAACCGGTTTAGTTAGAAAAAGAAGGGTTAGAGAGAAGATGGGCAGGATAATTTTCTTCACATGCCTATCTTAACAGCTGGAAGCGTTGCTTTTCAACTTGTCGTCTCCTTATTTTATAGTCCATCATTTCAGATCGACTGGGAAAAAATCTGATCGGTAGTCCTTTTATCTTCCGATAATGTTTTGCGATAAAATCAGGAGCTTTTCCTATTACCTCTTCAGGGGTGGCAAATTCGCCCGCAAGAAGCATGTCTTTGGCCGTCTCAATAACTTTCTCTCCCTGGGACCTTAACTGTTCTTGATATCTTTTTGAGGATGCTTCAAATAGGAACAAACGCCAATGATCGCCGCAAATCCAAACTGGAATATATTCTTCAGCTTCCAGTGTCGGATAAAGCCAAACTTCTCCTCTTTTCTTGGTTTGAGCCAAAATGAGAGTCAAAATTCTTTTGCTTTCGCCTTTTCTTTCCAAAGTTTCGTAACTTTGAGGCGTTTCCTTTTTAGCCATCGTGGAAATAATTTTACACTAACATGAATTATTTTACAACTATAGGTTTTTGTGTCGTACAATTTAGGTCTTGACAAGACTGAAATTGCGTCGTACAATGTAAAAGCTCTGGGGTAATGGATTGATAGGCATAAGAGTTTCTCTAGTGCTCTATCGCCCATTACCTTGGGGCCTTAGATGGATATTACTTCAGAGATTGAAGAATTTTTGGAATATCTTGAAATTGAGCGCAATTGTTCTCTCCTAACCATTCGTGACTACCGCCATTATCTTGAGAAGTTTTTAGCTTGGTCAAACGATAATTATCCTATCACAAAGCCCAAAGATGTCAATTTGGAATGTGTCAGAAAATACCGGATATATCTTTCCAGATACTGTGATGATAAAGGTTTGACTCTTAAGAAAGTGACCCAAAATTATTATGTAATTGCTCTTCGTGCATTTCTGCGTTTCCTTGTCAAAAAAGACCTGCCGGTTTTAGCGCCAGAAAAGATTGAATTGCCCAAGGTCGAATCGCGTTCATTGAAATTTTTAGACAGAGATCAACTGGATAGGCTTTTGAATTCTCCGGAGATTTCTACGTCCCAAGGTCTTCGTGATAAAGCGCTTTTAGAAATGCTTTTTTCAACCGGTCTTCGGGTTTCGGAATTAGTAAAACTCAATCGCGGCCAAATCAATCTTGAGAGGCGAGAGTTTGGCGTGATTGGAAAAGGTCAAAGGCAGAGGGTTGTATTTTTGTCTGATCGGGCGGTTGAATGGTTAGAAAAATATTTGGCTGGTCGGCAAGATGACTACAAACCATTATTTATAAGATATGCTGGAAATACTGATGGATCAGGCGGCGGAGAGAAAATGAGACTGACTGCCCGTTCAGTTGAGAGAATTTTGGATAAGTATGTTAAAAAAACAAGGTTGCCAGTTAAGGCAACACCTCATGTTTTAAGGCATAGTTTTGCCACAGATTTGTTAATCAATGGCGCCGATTTGCGTAGCGTCCAAGAACTTTTAGGCCACAAAAATATCTCAACTACTCAAATTTATACCCACGTGACCAATCAACAACTCCGAGAGGTCCATAAAGCATTCCACTCTGGGAATAAGTAGTTTGACTTCTCTAATTTTTTCTAGTTGACTCTTTGATTTTCAAGGATATAATTTAAGATTGATGACGGCGGAGAAAGATAAACTGCCCGCCACTAACCCATTTATTGTAGGCTACAAAGATTACCTATCCCCTTTTACTTATCGCTACGGTTCAAATGCGATGCGAGGTATTTGGTCGCAAGAGAACTTCTGGTTGACTGCGCGAGATGTTTGGATTGTCGTTGCCCAAACCCAACAAGAGGCAGGACTTGTTACCCAAGAACAGGTTGAAGATCTTGAGGACCACCGCGACGAAATTTTTGTTGAAAGAATTTGGCAGCTTGAGCGCCATCCCACTTTAGGGACTGGTCATGATGTGGCAGCAGCAATTGCCGAATTTGCCGAAGCTGCTCCACGCGGTGGAGAGATTTTACATCAAGGTTTAACCTCAGAAGATAATCTTTCAAATGTAGAAACGCTTTTAATTCGCCAGTCATTTGAACTAATTAGGGAGAGGGTTGTTTCAACACTAAAAGCTTTTGGTGAAAAAATTGATCAATATAAAGACCTTGTCTGCATAGGTGCAACCCATTTGCAAGCGGCAGAGCCAACTACCATGGGTTATCGGTTTGCCAAATACGCTCAGGATTTGTTAGTTGACTTAAAACTTCTTGATTTTGTCAAGGCCAATTTAAAGGCCAAAGGTATAAAAGGAGCGGTTGGAACTTCTGCTTCGTTCAAGGAATTACTTGAAGGAACGGGTATGAGTGTTGAAGAACACGAAAGAAAAATCATGGAGAAGTTAGGACTTGAAGCTGTTTTGGTTTCTGATCAGACTTATCCTAGGAAATATTTGCTTTTGACAGAAGTTGTTCTTGCCAATATTGGCCAGTCTTTGCATCGTTTTGCTTTAGATTTACAAATCTTACAATCTTCATTTGTAGATGAAGTTTTTGAACCGAGGCGCAAAGGCCAGATTGGTTCATCAGCCATGCCTCATAAACAAAACCCCATTCAGTCTGAGAACATTGATTCTTTGACAGAAATGATGCCTGGGTCGCTTTTCTCATCTTGGATGGTTTCGGCATTTGTAACTTTGGAGAGGACCTTGCGCGATTCAGCAGGAAAAAGGAGTTGGTTGCCTGAGAGCTTTTTGATAATTGATGAAGCTCTAATAAGGGTTGAAAGAATTGTGAATGGCCTTTCCATTCATGAGAATTCCGTCAGAAGAAATCTTGAGAAGTTTGCGCCGTTTTCTGCTACAGAAATTATTCTTTCTAAACTTTCAAAAGCTGGGATGCCAAGACAAGAGGCTCACGCTATTTTGGTTGAACATGCTGAAAAAGCGGTGGAAGCTGTAAGGTCTGGTCAGGCTAACCCAATGAGAGAACTTCTTCTTGGCGATCGAAGGATCGTTTTAGCTTTAGGCAAAAAGCAAATAGAGAAAGCTTTTGAAGAAATCTTTCATCATGTTGGTAATGCGCCTGAAAGATGTACTGAGTTTTTGAAGGTTTTGGAAAAAGAATTAAATCCCCAATCGGAATGAAAGAACAGGTTTTAGAACCGACTGAAAATTTTTCCCTAGGCCTTTTAACTTGTGATATTCCTGAACTTGGTCCAAAGACCCAAGGCAAAGTGCGTGATATTTACAAGGCTAAGGATGGGTTAGTAATAATCACCACTGATCGGCAATCTGCCTATGACCGGATGATTTGCACAGTTCCCCAAAAGGGCATGGTTTTAAATTTACTTTCTGCCTTTTGGTTTGAGAGAACTCGCCATATTACCCCCAATCACATAATTGAAGTTCCCCATCCCAATGTGATGATTGTTGAAGAATGTGAATCTTTGGGTGTGGAGATGGTGGCAAGAAGATATCTAACAGGTACAACTACAACTTCAAACGGCTACCAATATTTTGAACAAGGAAAAAGAGAAATTTATGGTTTGCGATTTCCCGAGGGCTTGAGGATGGATGAACGTTTACCAGATTCAATGGGAATTATAATTACACCGACAACAAGGGGCAAGCATGGAGCTCATGACCTCCCTTTAACTGAAAAAGAAGCAGAAGAAATCGTGGGAAAAGCGCGCTATGCGTTGATTAGAATGTATACAATTGAACTTTTTAGATTTGCCGAAAAAGTTTGTTCGGCTGCTGACTTAATAATCCCCGACACGAAATATGAATTTGGGGTGGATAGTAATGGAACTTTGAGGGTGATTGATGAAATCCACACACCAGATTCTTCAAGATTTTGGAGATGGTCTACCTATGAAGAGCGTTTCCAAAAAGGAGAAACACCTGAAACTTTTGACAAAGATGTCCTTCGTCACTGGCTTGCTGACCGAGGATTCCGCGGCGACGGACCAGTTCCTGTTGTTGATCCTCAAGTGATTCTTGCCATGCAAAAATCCTATACAACTCCTTATGAGATGATAACGGGAGAAAGACTTCCCGACAGCAAAGTTTCCGATCCATCCACCATCCGCAAGGCCGTGCTTGAGAGTGTTAACTTCTGATGTCAGGGAGTAGATGGCCTGACTCTCTTTTAATTTTTTGGATTTCTTCCCAACAATCTTTTGATGATTTTATCAACCATTCTCTTGGCCTTTGGCTAAAGAGATAAAGTTCAGTGGCAAAATCTCGGTTTAACTCTGGATGCCCTTGGAAAAAATCTCTGGCTTTTTCTAGGTTTTCAGTATGCTGTAGTACCCCTTGGATAAAAATTTGGCCTATCAGGTGAGTTGCCTGGAGATTGAGCAACCTCCGTTTTAGTTCTTCTGGTTTTGGGCCCTCAACTAGTCTTGCCTTGGGTATCTGATCAATCCACCATATACCGGGTTGTATTTGAGTCGGACCATCTTGCCCTAGGTGTGATGGGAAGATTGGTGATAATGTGATTGTAGGCTCTATCACTGGAGCTCCTTTTTTATGAATTTTTGGCCGTTGGCGTTTTGGTTTGAAGTAATCTCTCCAAGGGACCTTCGGTGGCGGTAAGTCTGGCCAATGTTCTGGGTCTATTTTAAAAAAAGAAGCCCATTGGGCTTCTTTTGGTTGGACAGAATTTATTGGCCTTGGATTTTGTTCTTTCATGGCGAATTATTTTGTCTTTGGTCAGCCAAGCTTCTTATTTGTCTAAGTCTTGCTGCAAAATCGGTCATCAAAGCATCTTCTTCCTCCATGCGCTTTTCAATTTGTTCGATTACTTGAGGAGTAATTGGAAAGATTAGCCTAACTTTTCGGCCGCAATTGCCACAAACAGTTCCCAAATTTTGGGTACCATCTTTAAACAGAGTAAGCAGGTCGTTGTACTCGCCTGGACAATGATGACCAAGATCGGCAGCCTGAGTAGAAATGACAGTGAATGGTCCGACAGTTTTTAATTGACTGGAGTAGATAAAAATTTCTTCTAGTAGACGTAAGACTATCTCTTCTTTTAAAAAAGAAGCCCTTCGGGCTCCTTGATTTTCTAGATTTTGGTCAAGTGCTTCTCTCAACTTAACCCTTCCCTATCTTAAAGAATCCGGAATTCTTTTGTCAAGATGAAAAAGTGCTTTACTAAATTTCTGTTAACTTTTGATTACATTATTTTTTCCTGTTTTCTTCAACCTTTTCTTCCTTTTTAATACAGGTTGCTGCTGCGACTTTATCATTTTTGTCTGAAAAGCGCATCAAAGTCACGCCTTGAGTTGGTCGGGAAAGCCTGGGCACATTTTTTAAAGGAAGTTTTATTACTTGTCCTTGCTGCGAGGTTAAAACCAAAGCTATTTCTTCTTTTGTTATTATTTGGGCGCAAACAAGATTGCCGGTTTTTTCTGTAATGTTGGCAGCTTTTACTCCCACTCCACCACGTTTTTGTTTTGTCCATTCGGATATTGCAGTTTTTTTACCAAGTCCATTTTCAGCAACAACCAAAAGATCAGCCTTCTTGGCTTCTTCACTTAAGACATCCATACCGATTACCTTATCATCTTTTCTTAAGCGGATTCCTCTTACTCCCATTGTTGCTCGGCCTGTTGGTCTTATATCTAACTCTTTAAATCTTATCGATTGCCCTCTTTTAGAAACCAAAAATATTTCATCTTCCCCACTTGTCAACTTTACCCAACAAAGCCTATCTTTTTCTTCAAGTTTTATAGCAATAATCCCCGATCTTCTAATCGCCGAAAATGCTCCGACTTCTGTTTTTTTGGCAGTTCCGTTTTTTGTAACCATGAGTACAAATTGTCCCCTATTTGACGATTTTGATACTGGTAGAACAGCCAGAACCTTCTCGCCTTGTTCAATGTCAATTAGATTGATTATTGCTTGACCCTTTGAGGTCCGTGAAGCCTCGGCAATATCATATGCTGGTAGTGCATAAGCTTTTCCTTTCTCGGTGAAGAACAATATTTGGTCATGGGTGAAGCAGGAAAAAAGATTGCAGACTACATCTTCTTCTTTTGTTGTTATTCCTGAAACGCCTTTGCCTCCCCTTCTTTGGACTCTAAAGGTTCCAATTGGCTGCCTCTTTATATAACCCGATTCGGTGATGGTAATGATGCATGGTTCATTGGCAATTAAATCCTCCTCTGAAAACTCCCCTATTTTTTGTTTAAAGACACGCGTTTTTCTGTCATCGCCAAATTTTTCTTCAAGGCTTTTGAGTTCTTTTTTAATAACGCCTAAGATCTTTTCCGGATGGGCAAGAAGATCTTCGAGATAGGCTATTTCTTCTTTGGTCATCACAAGCTCATCTTCGATTTTTTGCCTCTCGAGGGCAGCCAATCTTCGAAGCTGCATGTCCAAAATAGCTGTTGCTTGAATTTCTGTAAGTTTGAATTTTTCAATTAGATTTTTCTTTGCATCATCCTGGTCCTTGGATTTTTTAATTGCTTCAATTACGGCATCAATATTGTCAACCGCAATCTTTAAGCCTTCCAAAATGTGCTCTCTCTTTTTTGCCTCTGCCAATTCAAATTTTGACCGTCGGGTGACAATTGTTTGTCTGTGTTTGACAAATTCTTCAAGAATCATTTTTAAGGTCAAAGTTTGGGGAGTACCGTCAACTAAGGCAACAACATTGACAGGATAGGAAAGCTGCATGGCGGTGTGTTTGTAGAGATTATTTAAAATCGCCTGGGGTCGTCCGTCGCGTTTTAGTTCAATGACAATGCGCATGCCTCGTCTGTCTGATTCGTCGCGCAAATCGGCAACACCTTCTAGTTTTTTGGTTTTAACGAGTTCAGCAATACGAGAGACGAGTTGGGCTTTGTTGACTTGATATGGAAGTTCGGTAACAATTATTTGATATTTGCCGCCTTTTTGTTCTTCAATCTCGGCTTTCGCCCGCATGACGATTTTTCCCTTACCAGTGGCGTAAGCTGCCACGATTTCTGAAATATCATAAATCTGGGCGCCGGTGGGAAAATCAGGACCTTTGATAAATTTCATCAAATCTTCAAGCGTAGCTTGGGGATTATCAATTAAGTGAATTAAAGCTTGAACCACCTCACTTAAATTGTGGGGAGGAATGTTAGTTGCCATTCCGACAGCAATACCCGTACCGCCATTGAGTAAAAGATTGGGCAGGATTGCGGGTAGGACTGTTGGTTCTTTGGTGGTACCTGAATAATTATCGGCAAAATCGACGGTGTCTTTTTCAAGATCGCGCAGAAGTTCTTCAGAAATTTGCGCAAGCCGACATTCTGTGTATCGCATGGCGGCAGCCGAATCACCGTCAATCGAACCAAAATTTCCCTGACCATCGATAAGTTGATAGCGCATCGAGAAATCCTGAGCCATCCGAACAAGCGCATCATAAACTGAGATATCGCCGTGAGGATGATACAGTTTTAAAACTTCACCAACAACCGCCGCGCATTTTTGATAGCGGGCACTGTGCTTCATTCCCTGCTGGTGCATGGCATAGATTATTCTTCTTTGGACCGGTTTTAGACCGTCTCTTACATCTGGTAGTGCCCGGGCAACAATAACTGACATTGCATAGTCAAGATATGACCTTTGCATCTCGTCAGTTATTTCAACTAGTTGGATTTTGCCTATATCTGCCATCTATTTAAATTCAAAATCAATATATTGAATATCCGCTCCATCAACAGTCAAAGGACTGCCTTTTGTTTTTTCGGATCTTTTTACCAAGCTGTGCTTATCCATAGTATCTACTTTGTGCCACCTATCAAAAAAGACAGAACGAACTCCCCTTCTATCTTGGATGCGACCAAAACTTCCCAAGACCTCCTCATTTGGCAGTTCGGCAAACATAGCAAGATTCTCACTGCGCTCGCCTTCTAATATTGGCCGTCTTTGGGATCTGGGGGTTTTTGCCTCGATTTGAAAAGTGATTGCCCACTTTTTTCTACCGAAAACTAATTTAGTCCTTTTGGTGGTCGCTCTTCCTTTGAGGATACCTATCCCTTCAACTACACCAGAGTCAAAAAGTTCTTCTCCCTTGTAAGTTGCATCTGCAAAAAAAGTAAATGGTTTTCCGAGTCTTATGATGTCAGTTGTTTCTTGTTCTTTTACTTCTTCCATTTTAGATAAAAGCCCAAATCCTATCTGAGAGGTCAAATTTCAATCTCAAATTCTTGACTGCTTCCCCTCCAGCAACTATTAATCGTTTTGGTTTTTCAGTCGGTGGTCCAAAAAATCCCTCTTTTTTCTTAATCAACCTCCCCCATCTTTCAAAAAGATATTTCCTCGGAATACCTTTTGTTTGAGTAATTGTTGGAAGGCCCAACAAAATTGTTTCATCATTGATAATTGCAATTAAACCTAGTTTTTCT
>Ga0315280_10005983_pt1 | contig 17007 bp, 33 predicted proteins | sample YL17G06_40_MG_FD_203697 | JGI IMG/M metagenome (GOLD analysis project Ga0315280, IMG submission 203697) | Sediment microbial communities from Yellowstone Lake, YNP, Wyoming, USA - YL17G06_40 | ecosystem: Environmental > Aquatic > Freshwater > Lake > Sediment | place: USA: Wyoming | collected...
ACTTTATGTTGATAACGAGATGAGATGTCGGACGTATTTCGAGGTCGTAAGTTTTAACACCATCAGACTCGGTTACATCCGGAGCAATAACTGAACGAAAGAATTCCATTTAATTGCACCTCCTTTAAGGTTAAATAAAATCAGGGTTTTACTTACTGATTTTAGCCTCATGGAGGGCAGTTGCGACTTTGGCGACTCTGTCAATATTTCGAGGATCACCACGAGCATACCTCGGCGGAAGCGCCACGCCGGCAATTACTTCGCGATACGGAGTGAATCCGGCCTGATAGTCAGCTTGTGCAGCACGCACACCCGGACCCCAGCGTGAAACACCGACATCAGAGGCCTTTCTGCGCCATTTTGACGTACCGGCTTTTGAAACTCCTCGGGAAAATCTCCCCTCTCCAATAGCTGATGTAACACCATCTGACCATGAACTTTCGGCCGCTGCGGTCGGTCCAGCCCAGTCGACGGATGTATCTTTTACGCCAGACTCGTAATCGGATGACCTCCCCGGGGTGACGGTAGCCCATTTTTGTGCTATCGTTGCAATAGGTTTAATGTTTGCCATTCTTTTTTTACCCCCTTTAAATGACATTTACAAGAAAAATATATTTATAACTGATTTTTGTCAAGATATATTTCTATGCCCTGCAATAAGTTGTGATATATATTAACTTTTTCCTTGACAAAATCATGTAACTATATTAACTTTATGTTAATTCAAATATAAATTTTCTTAAAATAAGGTAAATGAAAATGATAAATGACGATTTTAAACGTATTGTTAAACACGGAGGGTGTTATCGGATAAGTATTCCCCCTCAGATACGAAAAACTTTAAATCTCCGTGTTGGAATATATATGCATATTTACACTGAAGGGGACAAAATAATAATAGAGAAAGCTACTCCAGATTTCACAGAAAGGAAAATAAAACTATAATGATAAAAAATATTGCTTTGGCAGATATTCTGCCACCGAAAATAGATGCGAGATTCGTCGAAGATGAGGATCTGTTTACAGGACTCGTTGAATCAATAAAACATTACGGACTTATCGAGCCTATAGTATTAAGAGACCTTGGTGAAGGGAAATATGAAATAATAGTTGGTTCGAGGCGTGTGCTTGCCGCGTCCACAGCCGGTATGGGTAAAATACCCGCTGTTATTTGTAGATGTGATGATGAACAGGCAGAAGCAATGAGACTTGAGGAGAATATCCAGCGGAAAGATTTGTCGCCGGTGGATATCGCTCGTTACATTGAAAAAATCATGAAGGAATACAAGATAAATCAAGCGGAAGTTGCCAGGCGTCTCAGACGTTCGCCGGCTTATGTAACGCAAATGCTTGATTTATTACATAAAGACCCTATTATCAGGGATATGGTTGAAAAAGAAGAAATACCTTACTCAGTTGGCCGTGAGCTTTTAAGGATTCCTATCGAAGAGACAAGACACCGGTTTGCAAGGTACGCGCAAAAATCGGGAGCTAATATAAGCATTGTTAAAGGCTGGACTAACCGGGAGCTCTCTGACCTTAACAGAAAAGCGGGTGACTTTCATGAACCCGAACCCGTGCCGGTAGATATAATACCTGTAACAAGTATCATTACACATCCATGTGTCGCCTGTGGACGTATTGGCCCACTCGATGCAATGGTAATTTTCCGTACATGTCCGGACTGCGGCCAGATGTTAGAACAAGTAATTAATCAGGGAGTTTTTAATGAATCAAAAACAACAAACAATGATAAATCCGGAGACCGGGGAAGTAATGACAATGGCATTAGTTCCGAGGCCTCAAACATTAATAAGACCAATCGCGACGCCTGAGAGCGTTCGTGAAGCTCTTGATGCCTTTATAAAAATAAGAGACGCTTGTTTGGATGAATCTGATAAACTTTATAGACTTCCTGATGGCACAATTTCAGTTCATCCTATTAAAGGAGGGACTGTTTTTATAAAAAAATCCGGATGGCGAAAAGTAGCTCTTGCATTTAATCTTGATTGGGAGATTTTATCCTGTGAACTCATAAATTCAGAGGACAAAAACGGTAAATTTTTCTTATATGAAGTACAAGTCAAGGTTACGGCTCCGAATGGACGATCGGTCATAAACATAGGTTCCTGCAGTTCAAGAAACCCGTTTTTTTCTAAGAAAAAAGGCGTCGAAAAAATCGTTGAACCTGAGAATATTGTAATGATGGCGCAAACAGTGGCGTTGAACAGGGCCATTTCTGATATTGTCGGCTCAGGGGAAGTATCCGCCGAGGAAATACAGCAAGAAGAAAAAAATAAACCTAAACCGGAAACTGAAGAATCGAAAAAGTCTGGGCGCGCCAGAGAAAAAGCCAAACCGGAACCTGAGAGTTATCCGGAACATAAAGGCAAGGCGCGCTCAGACGATGAAACGCCCACAGAGTCAGACAGACAATTTATGCGGATATGGCTTAAAAACTGTCTGAACTATAACATGGAAGTTGGTACTTACAGTAAGCTTATTGGTAAGTGCAATAATGCTCAAACCTTAAAGGAACTCCGGGAAATGGAATCTTATCTCGGTCCGTTATACCCGCTTCCGGAAAAGGAAAAATAATGAGTGTTTATCGAATGTCGGACCGGGATATACAATCGATAAGAAACCAGCTTAACAGACTTCTTATTGACTGTGAAGCTTATATGGAAAAATATGAGCCGGAGATTTATACAAAATTTTGTGCCACATCTGTTTGTAAAAAAAAGGGAACTGGTCCGTCTTTTACTGAGTGTATGGGCCGGTGGGAGAAGGCGAAAAATTTATGTAAATTATTATATGGCAGCGGTATTTATGATAGAGGACCTCAGCAAGTTAAATCTAAAAGACCGGTAAGAATAAGAGCTTTAAAAAAGGGAGAATGAAAAATTTCATATGTATTGTTTACGATGTGGGAATCAGGAATATATGTGCTGCTGTAAAGAGGGGCTGCCACATCCGCAGCAGATACGTGCGTTTACATGCCCGGAATGTGGTGAAATATTTATTACAACCTATATAAAAGTTGACCCTGAACGATGTCCTAAATGTTGGGATAGGGTTTTCAAGAATCGTGTCGAAAGAATTAAACTAAAGAAAGGTATAAAATGAATATATCTAAAAGCATAGAAATAATCACACAGAAAAAACAGGATGCGCGTACGGAAACGGCAAAACTGCCACAAATAATACCCGAACGCGAGGAATCTTTAAACTTATCTTTCCGGAAAGGGGATACAGTATATGACAGACGAACAGGAAAAAAGCTCACAATCATCGCCGGCACCCGCAAATCCGTTACAATTCAAACTACCTGAAGTAGCTAACGTTGAAATTTACGTTCTTAGAGACGAACAGGGGAACGTAATAGCCCGTACGAAAGATGAGCTAAACGCAGCCGAAGGGAAAGGCTAAAAATATTATGAATGACTCCGCACTAGCTAAATTTCTTTCAAGACCGGCGTGTCTTTCTATACGTCTGACTCTTGAGGGTCCTTGTATTACAGAGGATTATCCGGAAACATTCAGTCAGGAAGACAGGGGATTTTGTACTGCGCTACTTTTAATGATGTTAAAAAAGTATTATGATGATAAATATAAACCTGAAGGACAAGAAAACGCTGGGCAAGAATGAAGTTTCAGATTAAGGGACGAGTAAAACCATTAACCCGAAAAAGATCGTGCATAGAATGGTCGTTGTGCACTAATAGTGCAGTAAAAAAGGTAAATAAAAATGGTGAATCTGGAAATCCTTTGTAGGAAATGCGCAATTTCAAGGATGCATAAATACGGTATAAAGTATCATGATGAATTAGAAATTATCGTACACCCTTTACCAAGGAAAAACGTTAGAATAGTTAAAGGGAAATCAAAGTACGATTTTATATGCGAGATTTGTAAACAACATATTAAAATAGGGGAATATTGTTTTGCTATTACGTCATGGACGAATTTTTACGGGGGAATTTGTTCTGTATGGGAACCTGAATTTTTAGATATCGAAATTCTAAAGGAATAAAACCATGGCTCTTATTGGTATGATTCCGGACGACATGTTTTCTCCGGAGCATAAAGACGATATCATCATCATACTCGCCTCTCTCGACATATCGCCGAGACGTAAAAAACAGGCTTTTGTCGATTGGTGTCAGACAGTAGGGCTTGGTATGACAAAAGAAGATTTTCAGAGGCTACTCGGAATAGGGCAGCAAGGAGTATAAAATGTGCATATTTACTTTAATGAATGGACAAACGATAACTATACCATTCACTACAATTAAAACAGTTTTTAAAGACGGTATTAACCAAACTGTTATCATGCTTAAAAGCGGATCACAATACATTGTACAAGAAAGCGTTGTTCAAGTTGAAAGAAGCATTTTTAAAGAAAGAGATAACGTTCAAACGTCTTTTTTAATTTAAAGGATATATTTTTATGGCATATATAACTTTACATGATATGTTCGGATATCCGGTTATACTCGAGTCAAAAAGTATCAAAGATGTGAGTCTGTCAATTTTAAGAAATCTTACAAAAATTTATGCTAATGGCGCCGTTTATTTTGTCAAGGAACCACCGCATATCATAAACCGTAAAATTGAGGAGGCCTCTAGTGGCAGGGGAAGTTGATGAATTATTAGCTACCAAATATTCTCTTTATCCGGGATGGTCAATCGAAGCCAAGGTGGTGTTCAAATCCGACATGATAAGAATAGAATATAAAAACGAAGGCCGCGGTATCGATGAATTTTTCGATTCTATGGAAAAATGTAAAAACAAGTTTAAATACTTTTACGACGCTTATAAAAAAGGATGAAATTTATGGCTATCTCGAGAGATTTGCAACGTAAGTATCCGCACATGCTTCCAAACGATATCGAGATCTGGGATACTTTTCTTACCCAAAACCCGTCAATATTCGACCGGTTCGATTACGATGTCCGTGTAGGCGAAGGATACGGTATCTCGGAAGATGACCCGCAGTGGAAACAAGATCTTACGGCGGCCCTGACGAAATTTCGTATTGATGTCATCGGCTGGTCCGACGGTTCTCCTACAATTATTGAGGTAAAACCTTATTGTGGACTCTCTTGTCTAGGACAGCTTCTTGGTTACCGGTTTTTTTGGCGTAAAGAAAATCCCGGAGCTCCCGCGGTAAATCTCCTCGCCGTTACAGACAAAACAACGCCCGATATCAGGTTGTTGTTTTCAAGTCTAAATATTAATGTTTATGAAATCTGGTCTCCTTCTTAGCGGGCTGCCCACCCACTTTGTCATAAAGCCCGCAAAAAACCCCGGAAAGTTTCCTCCCACTGCCCTTCTTTCCGGGGCTCTTTTTAATCCAAAACCTTTTTAAGCTATCTCAACTTTCTTCTTTAAAAATCTTGAAAATATAGGTAATAAACTTTCATGAACACCTTTTCTCAATATGATAACCCTGTCTTTCTCAATACATATAGGCATATTGAAAAGTTTGTTCGACCAGTTGTAAACCGGCTTGTACCCAGCATACATAAGCTCTGTTCCAAGATTGTTATCAGCTACAATATATTCCTTCCCCGATATGACCTCAACCCATACTTTACCAGCACATGTCTTCGGCACTTTATCATTTTCAAGCCAGTCGCGTATCAATAAATCCGGCCGGGCTATCGATACCCCTTTCTTGACTTCAAATGTTCGTACCTTCCTAATGTATTTTTCCACAACACCTTTGCCATACTCTTCAATCAACCAGTTCATTCCGGTTGCCGTATCTCTTTTCAACATCGTTACAAGCCCCTTTCTTCGTCCGTCCGCCCTCAGGCTGCTACGTGACACCCAATAATGCCTAGAGTATCATGATACTCTAGGGCAGACTAGGCTTTTATTACTTGGTCCTTTATTACTTAGTATTATACTTCCTGGAAAACCAGATTACTGAAAACCCGTATTGTGGCTGATAATCCTCTCTTTTTTATGCTTATGTGTTGGTATTCCAGCCATAACTTGATTTTCCGGTATCGGTTTTTCATACCACCACCACTCCCATCTCACAATACGCATCTTCTTGTTATATATAGGTTTAATTCGTATGTATCCATAGTTCTTTAACTCCTTTATCGCAGCATATACCGCATCTCTACCTTCTTTTCCTCCTTCCCATAGTTCCTTAAGTGTTATCCTCCATCCATTTGCGTTCGATAAAGCATAACTTATTATCCCTCGTGCCCTATATGATAACCGCATATCCCTTAATAAACTGTTAGATATTACTGTGTATGGCCTTTCTATGTCGTGCGCTATCCTGTTAATTGGCATTTTATTACCCCCAATTATATGGTTTTATTAGTTTAATTTCATTTTACATAATCTTTTTAAAATTGTCAATAGAGTACTTTTTTACATAGTTAACATTTTAAAAAGAAGCCGGGGGTAAACCTGAAAAGTTCGCATAATAAGTCTTATGTAAACCTACGGAACTTCTTGCGAATCAACAGGTTAGGTTTAATTTATGTACAAAGTGGGGCAAACAACGGGCGAAAGCACCATCCAAAAGTGATGAAGGATTTTAAGTGTTTAACAAAGTTTTCTCGTTCAGGAAAAGTTTTCTTTTAATTTTGTGGGCCCAAAGGAAAGTAGAATTTTGATATTTTTATAATTAATTGAATGAGATGGTTTTACGGAGAACCGTCGGACCGGCCACGGGAAAAGAAAAAGCGTTAAAGGATAAGAAAAAGCTTGACAAATGAAACTTTGTTACATATATTACACATAGTAAGAAACGTTCTTACGGGATAATGTTAAACAACAAAAAGGGTGAAGGAGAATTAATATGAAACCACGAATTTCAAGTTTAAATCAGGGAAATGACGGAATATAGGTTGTGAGATTAATGAACGTTAAAAGAAATGATGTTCCGAAAAAGGGTAGGTGTAAGATGGTTAAAAGAATGTATTATTGGAAGTTCTGGTATCGTCAGTGTGATGGAGGTTGGAGCAAAGCCCAATCAACGGTAGCTGAGCCTGTAGCTTACATCAGGGCCTCTAGCTATAAGGATGCAAAGAAGGTTTTTGAGAATCAAACTTTATCTTGTGGTATAGGTATAAAGGCAAGCTATGCTGAGTATTTAAATAATAAAAAAAGATATTATTCCCTTAAATTTTGGAGACAGTGAAATGATAAGGAAAACGTTATCGGTAATTATGCCGGTGTACCATGAGAACTCGCATTGTTACACGGTTTTGACGGAGTTAAATACGTGTCTACATAATGCACGTATTCATTACGAGATAATACTGGTTCTTGTCGGTGAAGAGAAAAGGACAATCGAATTAATCGAACTGGCAAGAAAACATCATCCGGAAGAAATCATATATACCCTGGTTAAAAAACCGGGATATGCTTTACAGCTGCGGACAGGACTTCTTGAGGCAACCGGCAAATATGTAACGTTTTTCATGGCGGACGGTTCGGACTGTCCGGATGATATCATATGTATGCTTAAAGCCATGAAACCTGGTGTTCACTGTGTATTTGGAAACCGGTTTTATATGCCTGGTCTTATAACCGGATACCCTGTTGTCAAGAAAATAATCAATAGACTCGGAGCGATGCTGCTATATTTCATGTTTGGATGCCCGTTCGATGACTTGACTGGCTCAATGAAAATGTATCGAAATGATATTATGGATGAAATATGGCCTCGGATAGCAAAGAGTTTTGATATCAATCTTGAAATTGCACTCCGGGCAGTGAAATTACGGTTGAACATCAAAGAAATACCGGTAAAATGGAAGAACCGTAAATTCGGGAAATCGAAATTCAGGTTGTTTTTTGATAGCTATCAATATTTAAAAACAGCTTATAAAATATGGGGATTACAATGAGCGAAATAATAATTACCGATAACAAGGTTTTCGATGGAAAATTTGTGATAAGATCATTTAAACCTGATTGTTTATGCCTAAAATTGACTTCTGAATTTGGTGATAAAACCTTATCAATATCTTTAGATAAAGAAGATGCAATAAAAATTGTTAAAGAAGCAATATTTCACTTCGGATTAACAGGAGACGATCTATGAAACCAAATTGTTTTAAATGTAAATTTAAAAGGGAAATTCCGGGAAACGCACATATACGGTGTGAGCATCCGCTGAATACATTAGCTTTAAAAAACCCTTTGTTAGAAATGATAGCTTTATACGGATTGGATGAAAGGGATTATCTGTTAAATTGTTTTCCAAAAGAATTAAATATAAAAGCTGATCCCAAAGGTATCGAAAGAGGGTGGTTTTATTATCCTATAAATTTCGATCCGCATTGGCTCTTAAATTGTGACGGATTTATGGAAAGAAAAGAAAACAACGAAGGGAAATAAATTATGTTAATGACAAAAACAACATGGTGGGTATTGGTTTTTGTGGTTGCGTGGTTCGCAAAAAGTAATATTAATCATGAAAAGAAAGGAGAAGTAATTAATATCTATACTTCGATAAAAACTAAAAAACTTTATTCAGAAAAAGCGAAAGCCGATACTGTCGATACTTTAACATGGAAGGAGAATTCACCCTTTCTCCGTCCATGATCTTATAATTAAATCCGCAGCTTAAGACTCTTCCGGAGACGTTACTTCTGTAAATGGTGTCCAGAGAGCCATTATCGATGGTATATCGGACGTAGTATAACCAATTTCACTTAACCGTGTCGCCGCTTCTTTTGTATCTAACCAGCCGTTTTCATAGAGAGATTTAATTTTTTCTTTACTGAGTTTCGTAGTCTTAGCCGCCGCCTCCGCCGGCGTATATTCTTCAAGGCCTTTTATCTGATCAACCGTAGCGCCGGTATAAACTTGAGTGAGCATCATAGCGTCATTGTCGGAATATCCGAGGTCAACTAATCCGTTATAAACATCTTGTAATGACATAAATCCGGAAGTCCAGGCGCTCTTGATTTCGGATGCCGATAAGGTCTTTTCCTCAGGTGCTTCCAATTCGGCGATACGGGCCTCTAATTTTTCAATCTCAGTAGCTTTCTTTCCTTTCCAGGTCTCGACGATATTGTTGGCTTGCGTTACGGTATAACCCAGTGCTATAAGCGCATTTTCAGCCGGCCCTTCCTTATATATACCAGCATTGAATAGCGATAAAATCTCGCTCTTACTGAGAATATGTGCCTTCGGAGCCTTCACAGCCGCTTTTTCCGGATACCATAGTGTTAAGAGGTTTTCAGCGCGGGCAGCGGTATATCCCAGACGCATAAGCTCTGCTTTCGCGTCGTCTCTTGATATTAATAAATTGTCCCTTAACGATTTTATCTCGGCTTTTGTGTATTGCCCAGATTGTTCGCGCTTCATATTTGATATTTCTATTTGAATATCAATTGGCGATCCTTGTTCAATATCTTCCCAGCCGGCTTTGGTTAATACCTTCCGGAGCTCGTCTTCTGTTGTTATTCCTTTTTCATAAGAATCGATTGTCTCAGCAGCCCATTTTTCTATGAGAGTATCGTGACGTTCATATCTCCACGAAAATAATATATGGGCAATTCTGCCGTCTGTATAGCCTAATCGCCGGAGTTCCATAATTACATTTGCAGCGTTGATATTGTCTTTAAGAAATTTATCGTCGCTATTTTGGATTTTGATAGTGGTTGTAGCGTCGGGAGCCAATCTACCTCTTTGATACATGTCTTTTAAAGAGGCGAGAGAAATTTTAGTTGAACCCTGGTCTAATAAAATAGGAATGATATCTTCCTCATACCCCGCTTCACGCATTATCCGCCAAAAATACGTGTCTGTGATGTATCCGGAATTATAAGCATCGATAGCTTGTGAGGGAGTTAATTCTGTTGAACGATAGATTGTATTAAGAAGTTTTTGAAATGGATCAGAAATAGCCACTCTGAATGGAGTTCCCATGACGAGCCATGAAAGCCAGCCGATACCGTATGACCATGAAATTGCATTCGGGAGGTCTTTAAGAGATTTCATAGTCCCCATACTCATCGTGTCACCAATAAAATGCAGCATCCAGGCTTGTAACTGAAATTGAAGATTCATACCTAAAAAACGTTCCGCACCTAATACACCGTCTGAAGGTTGAATAACCTTGTCAAATGTCTTCGAGTCATTTATGGGAAATCCTCTTTCTTTACGGTAATTTTCCCATCCTTGCGTACCTGGCAGTATCATATCAAGCATCGGGTGTAGAAATTCTTTGCCAATTGCCTGGCTCATTTTCTGCGCAGTAAGTGTTGTTTCATGTCCGACAAGGCTACCCATCATATCGACCGTCATTTCTTCTCCTGTAAGCTGTTCCATATAATTTTTTGCGAATACGACCCATGCTCCGGAAGCTTTTATCCATTCGTTTTGAATTTTAGTAGCAATATTGACAGCTTCTTCAGGATATCTTTGAACTAAATAATTAAATCCGTATGCAACGCAAGTTGACAAAAATCCTATAAACGACGTCACAAACCCTTTCATACCGAAAGCTGCTATTATATCAAAAATCCAGCCTGCGACAGATGTAGGTAATTTTATTTTACGTTCCATACGTTACTTCTCCCTGTTATAATCCTGTTTGGAGAGGTGAAAAGTAAAATTTATATCCAACATTCTCATATTGTTCCTGCCAGAATTTTTCCGAGTTATGAATCTCCTCGAGTATCCATTCATCTAATATTCTTTCCTGGTTTACCAGGTCTTCATAAGATTCTGTTCCAATTTCCATATTAGTTAAATATTCAAAAAACTTTATGGAAAAAGCTCCTGCATATAAAACTGTATTATGTATCTCATCAGCATATAATTTACCGGTTTTGACCCATGTATCCCATGAAACAAAACAGTTTATAAACTGTGCCGTTCTTAATCCAAATGTTAACATATTAATTCTCGCCTCTAACTCTTCTTGCCAATTAGGCGTATTTGTTGACAGAGCATCTGAAACCGCAACTACGTGACCTAATATTTTATTCGCATCAGTCGTATATTTTCCGTCTCTACCAATAACAGAATTAAATGGTTTTCCATTATCGTCAGTATAAAGATTTTTCCCGAAATCCTTTAGCATATCAACATAATAATCGGCAGTCGTATTATGTAATTCAATAACTGGTTGAATTTCCCATTTGACAATTTTACGTCGGGCATGTCTTTCATGAAAAGAAATCATCGTTTCTTCGGGAGCAGCCTTTACAGTCCTTTGAAAAGGTATATTTTTTAGTTTTGCTTCCTCTGCCGCCTGTTTTTCCTCTAATAAAATAACAGCGTCAACCATAGGTCTTATACGGTCCATGTCTTTTTGTAACGGTTTAAAGAAAAGATCTTTAAAATCATCGAATTTAGTTTCTATCTTTAAAACATATTTATTATCCTGCGTTAATGGATCAAAAACGTAGTTGCCTATATAATCAAAACGTTTTTTAACATGATCTTTAAGTTCATTAGCTTCTTTTATACCAAAAATGTTAAGAAAATGAGCTACATTGTCAAGTTTCTGAAGAAATTCCTTCGATTCTTTATTGTAAGGTACAATTATTTTTTTATCAAGCCAGCCATAAGGGGTATCCAGGAAATCTTTTGCCTTTTTTGTTGTTTCGGTGATTTCTTTTATTGAGGTGTCATAGTATTCAAATGCTTTTTTAAAATCCTGGACAAACGGATTAACGGTATCTAAAAATTGTTTTTGTAGAGATATAAAAGGCTTTTCTACGGTTTCAACGTAATACTGTCCGTGCTTCTGGTACCAAACTGTTACGATATCAACATCTTTTTGCCATTTTTCCGTAAACTTGGTTGAATTCTTTTTAAACCATTTTACAGCATCATTGAGGTAAGCAAGCAAGGGATGTTTGGCAATTTCCTCAGCGGTCATTGTTCCGCTAAAAGCTCTGCCTAATTCTGACAATTCACCTTCCGGACCCAGCATTGCAGTTATTATAATCGCTGAAGTTACCCTAAAAAGTTTACTGCCCCACATGGACACCATATTACCGACGAAAATATTCCACAGGCTTGTGTGTTTATATTCGCCAATAATAAGGTCGCCCATACGGCTTACAAATATTACGTCTGGGATATCATCGAAATCCGAAGGGAGGCAAATACTAATCCATGAATGCTCATATAAATCCTGTCCGTTTTCAAAATCTCGTACATTAATTCTACGCAGCTGCCCGCCTTTAAGAGCGCACGAAGGTTCATCGATATAAGGAATACCTATTTTAAGTGATCTTGTGACATAATCTTGAAGATTTTTTTCGGTCCAGGGCCAGGGATAGTCGCCGGCCATTATTTTGTAATTATCGATTAATTCTAACGTTTTTGCCATATTAACTCTCTTATATGCCGAGAGTGGCTTTTAATTCCCTGGCTTTTAATTCAACTGCGGAGATACCAATATTGGACGTATAATTTTCAGCGGACACCTCAATAGTAAAAGGCCCGCTTTCACCTACCATAAATTTTAAAACATAAACTTCGACAGGCTTCATTTCACGGTCGAAACGTGTCGCTTGTTCAATTTTGGTTATCTTGGTTTCACTAGTCATAGAAGCCTCTGTTATTTTTTAGGTTCAGAATCGCCGGCTGCAAGACCTAAAAGGCCTGTAATAAATGCTTGAACCGCTTGAGTTACGGTCATATGCCCCGTAAAATAGCCGCCTGCTGCACTAACAAACGCAGCGATTCCCAGCCATGTTGTAGTCTGTCTGAAAAACGGTTTTGCCATTGTTTTCTCCTACGTAATAATTGCTTTTATTTTGTCATATCTGGCTGCTTTTTCTTCAATTGACAAACCCTTGAGTGAATTAAGGTATTCAATTGTAATCGTAGAATCAGCCTTATAAAAGATTCTATCTTTATAAAATGTTCCGATATCCGGGATAGTTAAAGGGTCTTTTAATTCAACCAAAAATGATGGAGTGTTAAATTTTTCAGGTGTTTCATAATCCCGTATAGCGATAACAATATTGTTTTTATCTAATTCAGCAAATTTCTTTATCATGAAATTATAACCTCCGGACAATAACGAATCATAATATATCCTGTGCCGCCGTTACCACCGTTACCACCTGCATAAGAACCTGCACCTGATGACGCTCCACCGGTACCCCCAGCACCGCCAGCGCCAACGACAAGAGGAACAACCGTTCCCGGTACAACGGGATAATTTGTAATAAATTCACACCCGCCGCCGCTACCGCCACCGCCGCCGCCACCAAAATATGTATCTCCGTTACCGCCGCCACCGCTACCGCCACCGCCGCCTTGTACACCTACAGTTCCGTTACCGCCATTCTCATTCGCCGCGCCGCCGTTACCACCAATACCACCTGCATTTAAACTATTGCCGCCATTACTTCCGGCTCCGCCTCTTGATATACTGCCTATAGGGGCTGTCGCTGTGGCAACAATAAAAGTGTCATCAGATATATTACCATTACCGTTATATGCTCCTGCTCTACCGTTTTCGCCCCGTGAACCCACACACCCGATTGTGGGCGGATAACCAACAGTCGTTGACACGCTTCCATACGGCGGCTGTCTATAAGTAGATATATCTATAGTGCTGCTGCCAGCGCCTTGTGCGTTTGCAGCTGCACCATGACCATAAAGTCCCGCCGCTCCGCCATCAGCTCTACAAAAGGTTGACATAAAAGATGTATTTCCGCCGGCAGAACCGTCAGTACCATTACTTCCGGCTCCGCCTGCCGTGTTTCTGCCAGAACCGCCGCCGCCACCGCCGCCGCCACCGCCAGCTAATAAAATATCAACGAAATGTACATTTGCAGGGACGGTCCAGTTATAATTTCCCGCGGTATCATATACTTTTGTAACGGTAGTAACTTCCATTGAAAACATAGAGTTAGACATTTTATCCGCCTGTAATAATAGCTTTTATTTTACACAATATTAAGATACATACCAACCGACTACGGAATACCTTGCTACACTCAAAGCTGTTTTATTCTTTATATTAAAACTATGTACCGTAACATCAATTGACACCGTGGTATTTGCGGGAATTTCAAATTCATCGCCCCAGTCGGTACCGTTTTTACTTGTTTTAACGATTGCGGCATTATCGAATATATAAAAATCTATCGTTTGACTTATTGCAGCTAAGGCAATAGCATTTCCATAAGCATCCGGAGCATTTCCTGTAAGCGTGTCGTTTGTATTTGCCCTGTATGGCGTTAAAGATGTATATTCCTGAGCCATATCAGCTTTCCTTTTTATTATTTAAGGTTTTTATTAATATATCAACCTTTCCCTCGAGCTTACCTATCCGCCACCATACAATTCCGACATTGGAAAAAAGCGCTCCCACAACAACAACTACTATACCTATAATCATATCGCCATTAATCATCATATAGCCAAACCATATTTGTCGGTTTATCCGGATCAATATCGGCATGAATAAAAGTCTTATTTATACCAATCCTGTTTATCCCGGCTTTAATCAAAGCTTTTATAACATCAAACCTGTCACCGGATGCCACAACTTTAATATCTGCTGCCAACCCTTTAGGGTGCGAGCTCGTTGGCAATGACAGTCCACGGGCAATAAGGTCATTCTGATTATTCGTGCAACGAAACCCTGAATTTATTGTAAATGGTATCCCGGCAATTCCCCGGGCAGCTTCCAATTTTTTCCAGAGCTCGTCTTTTATCCCGCCTTTGCCGCAGCATTTACAAGCGAATTCAGAAGCTTTAAAAAAAGATTTGTACTCGCTCATTGTACCTCGTCAGGAGGCTGCTCAACGTTGTCAGCCACATCGTATCTAAAATATACTTTTGCCCCTGGTTCAAACCCTTTCAATTTTTCCAATATCCTCTTTTCCAGAACCTTGTCAGGGGACGGATGGTCAAGAGGACAAGTCATAACTGCGATAAGGCGGTAAGTTCCCATGTGTTTTCACTCCTATGATTTCACCAGTTTCGTTAACATGCCCGCAGAGTACCCCGGTATGGCATAACAACGGTATGTGAAGTGTTTGTAGGCGTTTGCTAATTTCATAGTCCTTGCCCATTACTCCCTCGAGGAGATGTAATAAAGATCTTTCAATCAGCATACACGCCTGACTGGAATCTGTACATTCAATAATATCTCCCCAGTTTTTCACGTCTTTTATCTCGAGCGGACGATCGTCCGAGTCTTGCGGACCATCCGGGTCGGCTATTCGGACACAAAGCCCGCAGATACCCCATGTCTCAGGACGTCCTCTATGTAAAGCCGTTACTACCGGTTTATTTACTTCCAAAAGTTTAATCAAGGCATCATCCGGAAGGACAATGTCATCTTCAACGATAAATAGATAATCATAACCGCCTGCCAGACACATTCTCCGGGCAAGCTCATTTTTTATTGTAAGGTTCGGATACGCTCCCTGACCGGGCAGAGGATTGTATGATTCAATGTATATATCAACCCAGGTATCCGGCGCGCTCTGTTTTAACCATGATTCGCGTGCTACAGGGATGTCCCGGCAAGACGGCACATATAAAAGAGCCCTGCGCATATCACACTTTCTCTCCGGTCAATCCTTGCAGTAATTCAAGAAGATGAGCCATTACCGGATGTGGACGCAAGTCGTCTATAGTAATACGTACATTTATTGTATGTACATAAGTATCTGTGTTATAGGCATGTACTTTGAGCCATGTTCCCATAGTATCAACAATCGTGTTATCATCGAGAATTTCAACGTCATCGTCACCGCATACGTAGCTTACATTGCCGTATTGAGCAAGAATATTCGTGCCGGAAGGTATGACTGCAGTAGGCGCCTCGTCATCTTCAGAGACAAAAAATTCATGCTGTACAAGACTATTATGGCCGAGCGCATACTTTATACGTATTGATTTGATAATGTAGGGGAATCCGATGCGTTTTGAGACAAGTGTTTTCCTTTCGGCGGCAGCAACGGAACTATAAAACGAGCATACATGCAACACGTTAATTTCTCCTTATTAATAAAGGGGAGCTGACTGGACTCCCCTTTTGACAGCACCGATGATTATGCCTTAACCAGTTCTACCGGCGTTATACGTGTAGCATTTGTATCTCCCGCGGTAATCTCAAGCTTCAATCCGGAAAGTCCGGATGTATCAAGCAGAAAATCGTCCTTATCCTGCGGAGAGAAATCAAGATAAGCGTGGTTAACAAGCCCTGTATTAACCTGCTCTTCAGCTGCTGTATCCGCACTCTGAGTGTATGCAGTCGCTAAGTTTTCCAGGTGAATCTTTTCAGACCATGCGTTCGCAGGCCCCAACCGATTTATTAACTCACCGTGCAAACTTTCCCAGTTGCACATGCCATAATAATGCTCCTCATTATTAACAAGTAATCTGAGTTTATCGATTGTTGTTGTCCAGGAAGTCGTTGCCGGAACGGTTGTACCCCATAAGAGTACGCCGATATATTTATTGCCCCTGGGAAGATCAACCTCAGCCGCACCTGTAGCGCTCGGCGTGTAATTCTTAGTCATATATTTCATGAAATTGGCAGGTTTCGCGCCGATGAGTTCAACCTGCTCAATCTGACTTATATAACCATCATAGCCGGTGTCGGCTATATCAATAGTCAACTGGAGCTGTAGTTCTCCCGCAGTTGTCTGCGGAAAACACTCGGCTGGATTATATAATGATCTTCCGAAAGGAACGATAAGGGAAAGACACCTGACGGCGTCATCTGTGTTGATGACATTTTCCTGCCAGGGAACCGCATGAAGCAAAATACAGTTGAGCGCGAACAAATCAAGTGCACTGATAGAAACGATAGATGCGCCGAACCGCAGCACTTCTATCTTTTCGAGAGCACCAAGTATCTGTGCGAGTGTTGCTTTAGTATTTGTGCCGTTATTCAAGCACTTTATGTTGATAACGAGATGAGATGTCGGACGTATTTCGAGGTCGTAAGTTTTAACACCATCAGACTCGGTTACATCCGGAGCAATAACTGAACGAAAGAATTCCATTTAATTGCACCTCCTTTA
>Ga0315280_10005984_pt1 | contig 17006 bp, 16 predicted proteins | sample YL17G06_40_MG_FD_203697 | JGI IMG/M metagenome (GOLD analysis project Ga0315280, IMG submission 203697) | Sediment microbial communities from Yellowstone Lake, YNP, Wyoming, USA - YL17G06_40 | ecosystem: Environmental > Aquatic > Freshwater > Lake > Sediment | place: USA: Wyoming | collected...
TCCTTTCATCCATTTCGAGCCGGTTTGCCGTCTTGTCGGCAATATCGCGCCCGACAGCGGTGACTGCACAGTTGATTTCTTCGACATAGCCGCCATCGCCGAGGCCTGGCTTGCTACACCGCAGTCTCCCAACTGGAACCGCTGGGCCGACTTGGCTCCGCCTACCCCCGATGACATTATCAACTTCCTTGACTTTGCTGTGATTGCCGAACATTGGGGCCAAACCTCAGCACCTTAACGCAAACAAAACCCAATCTCAAACCGCAGCTTCTTTCCTATTAGTAAGCTAACCAACTGTTTGACACGGCTCTATCCTGTAAATATCATTTACTGGTAATCGAAATATAAGTAAGGATATATGATGAGCTTTGTTCTGGACTTGCTGTATTTATTGGCCGGTGCTGCCATAAGCCCTATGGTTCTATACCGTGTCATAAGACACAGACGCTACCGAAGCGGCTGGGCACAGCGATTCGGCAAAATCACCCGCAAGAATCCTGAAAAGAAGTGCATCTGGCTTCACGCGGTAAGTGTCGGCGAAGTCAACGCAGCCAAGACCCTTATTAAAGAGCTTGAAAACAGATTTCCCGATTTTGAAATCATTATCAGTACTGTCACCGATACCGGCTTTGCCCAGGCGAACGCTCTATTCGGCCGCAACCTGAAGGTGTTTTATTTTCCCCTCGACCTTTCCTGGATAATGCACCGCGCCTTCAATAATATCCGTCCGGCAGTCTGCCTTCTGATGGAGCTGGAAGTCTGGCCTAATTTCGTTCAAATCGCAAGGCAACTGAATGTCCCCGTCATCGTAATCAATGGCCGAATAAGCAACAAAAGTTTTTCCAGATACAGAATAGTAAGGCCCATCGCAAAAACAATCTTCCGAAAGGTCGGTCTTGTTCTTGCTCAGACAAATGAATACGCCCGGCGTTTCAAAGAACTCGGCTGTCCGGATGAAAAAGTAATCGTTACCGGCTCATTGAAATACGACACCGCTCAAATTACCGAAAAGGTCGAAGGTGCTGATACTCTTGCGGCCCAACTGTTCGGAAAATCCGAAATCCAAAATCCGAAATCCAAAATCCTCTTATGGGTTGCAGGCGCCACCGGAAATGACGAGGAAAAAATTTTGCTCGAAGTCTATCAGAACCTGAAACAGCAGAAACAATTCAGCGACCTGCGCCTGGCGATTATACCCCGTAAACCCGAACGCTTCGACGAAGTCGCACAACTAATAGAACAATCTGGCTTTAATCTTATCCGATATAGCGAGCTTGAAAAAGCAACTCCTGATACCGTCGCAAAATCGAAAATCGAAAATCGAAACTTGTCCGCCGCCCGCCTGGCGGAATCGAAAATCGACTCGGTAATCCTCGGCGATACGATGGGGGATTTGCGAAAATTCTACTCGCTTGCAACGATAATCTTTGTCGGCAGGTCCCTTGTCCCTATGGGCGGCTCTGATATGATGGAAGCAGCGGCCCTCGGCAAGTGCACCATATTCGGCCCCTACGCCTTCAACTTTAAGCAGGCCGTTGATGCCCTTTTAGCCGATAACGGCGCTATTATAGTAAAAGACAAAGAGGATTTGCTTAGGACGATACAGAAATGCCTTCTTGAGCCGGCCTACGCCGACAAAATCGCCCGAAATGGCCGGGAAGTTATCCGAAAAAACCAGGGCGCCACCATAAAAACCATCGACCAAATCACTAAATTCTTACATTCCCCCTAATAAGATAATTCAGCTACGGAAAAGAGTTAAAATAAACCGGCTCAGTGATGGGCTTTATTAAAATCCTATTTGCAACGCCTGTTTTAATCGCCTACGATAGACGATAAAAAGAATTAAACTATATAATCCCAGAAAAAGAGGAATAATAGCAAAAGGTTGGGCAACAGAAATAAGAGAAAAAATAAACGCAAGTGCAAAATAGCGGATAATTCCCCACGGCTTGAATTTATCTTTATAAGAATATCTTGCTCCTGATCCTACCCACGTTAAAATCCGATGTTCCCATTTATGGCATTTCTTACATAAAAGTATTAAGTTGTCTATCTCACTGGAGCCACCTTTATTTACTGGTTTCATATGATGAACAACTAACCAAATTCCTTTTCCTCTATGCTTTCCGCAGCTTTGACATTGAGATTTATCTCGTTTCCAAACCGCCTGGCGAATCTCTATCCAGTCTTGGTTTTCTGTTCCAGGCGTTACCATTCTATTTCCGCATTTAGGACATATGCTTCTGCTTACCCGACGTCCTCCTCTACCATATCTTTTCCTAAATCTTACTCCTTTCCATTTATAACCACATTCATGGCAATACCAAATAACTTTAATCTTTTCTTCCATAGCCGGTAGGGTGTGCTATGCACACCATTTATCTTTGCGGTTGCGATCTGCTCGATGCTGGTAAAGACACCGTTCTATTTAATCGTCTGTACCAGCCGGTCAATGTGGTCAATAAATTCCCGTGTTCGCTCGAGCCAAGGAGCGACCTGTTCGGCCTTGAAGGTAACAAAATCAGAATAGTCACCTTTTTGGCGGCTATTGAATAGCAAATCAAAATGGACACCCAAATTCGCAGGAATTAACCCCGTCTTCACAAATTCGCGATGCATTAGAGAACGAAGATAACTGTGTTTACTTGTTGTAAGACCTTTTGTCAGCAATATCGCAGAAACAGCATAGAAACAGGCATAATATAACCGATTCACATAGGCGTTAATTCGACCGGCGTCAAACATTATCTTGGCTTCGCCGAGGGTTTCATGTGCCCGCTCCATCCGATATGTAATCAATGCGAGTTCTTCTTTTGTCACAACAGCACCCCTTCCCGGTCAATGTTCTTGTGAAATGGCATAGCGCGATAAAGAGGCGTATCCCACTGTTGCCTGCTGTATGTCATAAGGGTAAGAACCGCCCCGCTATCAAGTTCAATGGGGAATATATTCTCTACAAACTTCGTATCGAGGGCGATATCTGCGGAACCATTGACAAGAATCAAGATATCATAGTCGGAGTATTCGTTTGCGTCGCCGCGGGCGCGGGAGCCATACAGGATTACATCGGCATCGGGAATCACCTGCCTTATGGCCTTTTTGCAGCGATTAAGCATCTCGATGTCTGCGTTTAACGGTTTCCAGGCATCAATAGGTATCATTTAGCCACGCTCTTGAACCAATCACGCCTTAGGCGGACAAGTCTCTTTTGAAAGTGTATTCTAACAGAACCGGCAGAGAACCTCACGAAATAAAGCGAAGAATTTTTTGGGAAAAATCGAGCCGGTTAGCCCCGCAATTTTTCCGCCACAGCTTTTATATGTGCAGGCCCTGTGCCGCAGCAGCCGCCGATAATGTTCACGCCGGCTGATTGTATTTTCTCCGCTGCCGCTACAAAGTCTTCCGGCGAAACCTTATAAACTGCCCTGCCTTCAATCAGTTCCGGCCTGCCGGCATTCGGCTCAGCGAAAATCGTGACCCGTGACTCGTGACTCGTGACCTGGCTTTTCTTTAAGGCCTTTATCGCAGAGACATACTTTTCCGCCAGCTCCACATATTCATCAAGTGACGCCGTTCCGCAATTAAACCCCACTGCATCAACCTCAAGCGAAATCATCTTTGAAACCGCTGATTCTACATCCACACCCATCATCGTTTTGAAACCGCTGCCAACCCTGTCGAACGCCATTGACGCAAATACAGGCAAATCTCCGCTAACTGATTTTACAGCTTCGATTGTGATTGTCGCTTCATCAAGGGCTGTTATTGTCTCGATTATAAATCCATCCACGCCGCCGTCTAAAAGTGCCCCGGCCTGCTGCGCGAAAGCTGCCTTTAACTCGTTGGGCTTTAACCTGCCCAGCGGCTCCAGAAAATCACCGCTTGGCCCAATGTCACCTAACACATACCTTTCTTCCCCCGCCGCCCGCCGGGCGATTTCGGCGCCGGCTATATTTAGTCTGACAACCTCATCTCCAAATCCATATCGTGCCAGAACATATTTATTGGCGCCAAAAGTGTTGGTAAGAATCGCATCGCTGCCTGCCTGCAGATAGGCCCGGTGAATGCCGGAAACTATGTCGGGCGACGTCACATTTAGATATTCGTTGCACGTGCCAACCTCAAGGCCGCGAGCAATCAACTCTGTTCCCATTGCCCCATCCAGGAGAAACAATCCTTGCCTGATTCTATCTTTCAAGTTGGTTCCGGCCATAAATAAACCCCGTCAAAAAGTTGATATGAAATCCGAAATACGAAGCACAAAACCCGAAACAAATACAAATGACCAAAATACAAATCAAAAACTGATTGTTTTGAACATTTAGGATTTGAATTTTGATATTGTTTCGGATTTCGATATTCGATATTCAAGTTTATACAATATACGCACAAAGTTATACTCTTTATTTACTGCGGTTGTTCAACAATCCTGCTGCCGACAACCTTATAGACATGCTTAAAACCTTGTGGGTCAGGGCGGGTGAAAAGACGTGTCCGCAGCTTCTCCTGGAAATCCGCCTTCTTTATGGAATCAAGAGTAATTCTAACCGAATCACCTCTGTTGACGCCGGCTCGCTTGGTAATCTTTATGCAGGCAGGAACAAAAAAGCCTTTGACAACCTCTTTGTATTCCTCCAGTTCTGCTGCAACCATCACTTCGTTATTCGTATAAAAATACTCTATCTTCCGAATCAGGTAGTCACAGTTACTAATATATAATTTCTTAATGGCTTGTCCTTCATCGCTGCGTTGGGTAAGAACATCAAAACCGTCTTCCTTTGACAAAAGCCAATCCCTCTCTTCCTCTCGGTTACTGCCGACCGCTGCTATCCCGAAAGCTTCGAGCATTATTTTCGGGCTGATCACCAGCTTTTCATTATAGCCCCCCTCAGACCACAGACCCCACCAGTAGCTGCTAATTTCTTCCAGCTTTATCGACAGCCAGAACTCGTGTTCGTTCGACCCGAGGACAAGGCCTCGCGGGTCAAAAGCTATGTCACCCTGCAGGTAAACTTCGACCGGCGGATTCGCCCACTGCTTCACGGGGAAGTTTTCTTTGTGCTTTTCTCCCTCAACGTAATACTCCAGAAGGCACTGGCCGTTGGCCCTGAACGCAACCATATTTTGCGCCCGCGACCTCAGGATTGTTAGCGCCTCGGCTGCGGATTTCTTGCCCGGACAGACCGGCATAGGCCCTCGTTGCTGCGGCGCACATCCAGCAAGAATCAATACTACCGCCCCAAAATAAGAAACTAACAAATGCTTGTGCTGGTAGTTCACTATTTATAAGTCCGTCTGCAATATCTGGCCTATCTGTGAGGATAATTGCTTGATTTGCTCCTGGTCAAGATGCGGATTTATCACCTCAACGGTCTGCTTATCACCGACTATTCTCAAGCACCATATCTCCTTGCCGTCCTGTGTTCTGGTCGAATCATATTTCAGACGCCTTTTTCGCATCAAAATCAATGCCAGAACAAAACGAAAGTTTATCTTTTCCTGCTCGGTCTCTTCCGCCAGCCGCTCAAAAAAAGCCATCAGCATCTGGTCATCAACAAAAATCTGCTTTTTCTGGTCGGGGTGCGGCAGTTTTGTTTTCCAGTAACAGAACACGTTCGGCTTTTCCCTCTCCCAATAATCGACACAAAAATCCCGCCGTTGAAGTCCCTGCTCGGTTTCCACCAGAGCGCCGAAGTATTCTTCGCCGTATCCAATCTTTTTGCCGCTGCCGCAGCATTGGCCAAGCGGCTTATTGATTTCCCACTCATCCATTTGCGTCTTTATCTATCTGCTTGTCCAAAATTCTACGTCCTACTCAAACTTTAACCATTCGCTCATCTCTTTTGCCGTCTGAGGTCCTATGCCCTTGACCTTCTGCAAATCTTCACAATTTCGAAACGCCGGATTGTTACTGTCTTTTTTACCGAAATCCTCACGGTATGTCACTATCGCAAGGGCCCGCGCAACACCTATACCGGGCAATCTTACCAAACTCGCTGCCGGTGCATTGTTCGAATTTATTTTCTCATCTAACTCAATTTTGTACGATTGTCTAACACCCCCAAAACTCAAAATAAAACCCAGAGAAAACAAAACGCACACGCACACACTGATAACAAACGCAAATGACCGAATCCTGTTTTGTCCGGCCTCTGTCCTTTGGGCAAAATTATCAATTTCCGTATCGTCTGGCATATCCGCCGTTCATCATCCACCATCTGCTAATTACCTACCGATTGAAAATAGCATCGTGCAATCTCTTCAAGGTTCGAAACGACTCTTTGGGCTCGAGCCGGTCCGTCAACAGCCCGCTGCCGGCAATGGTGCTATCCTCCGTATCGGCCAGGTTCGAGTATGTCACTGATTCAACAAATGGTTTGCTAAGCGCTATTTTATAAAACTGTTCTATCCATTGCCCCTGCCGCCACTGGTCCCATTCCTCATGCCATACACCTGCAACCTTCCCGTCGTACAAATCCTCACCCTTTTGACTCGGAACTGCCGCATCGGTTATATACAAGGGCTTGGCTATAGGCCCAAATAAGTCCAGAACCGCCGAGACCTGCATCATATCTCTAATGTGCATACCAGACTGGTTCTTGCCAAAGTTCATCTGCAGCCCGAACCCATCAAAATTAATGCCGCTCTGCACAACCATATCCATATATACCAACGGTGGAATACCATTGGGAGCTGTGGCATAATATTCGCCCCAGGGATTGGTGATTTCTATTATCTTCAAAGCCCTGTCGCTGGCCGCCTTTACAGCCATATTAGCTGCCCGCGTCATCTCCAAAACCTGCTCGAACTTAAACCCAAAATGATTAAACATATTCAGACCGCTTACAACACACCACGCACGAATAACGTTTGAATAACGAGCCACTGTTTTCAATACAAATTGATACGCCGTCTCACGAATCTTTTCAAATCCCGCTCCACTCCTTAGGAGCCACTTGGGCAGATACTTTTTTGAGAAACAAAGCAAGGGACCTGCACCAATCGCTAACTTCATTTTACCAAGCACATCCAGACACATATCAACCATTGAAAAATCGTAAACGCCCTTATGAGATTCTATCTGTGCCCAGTTTATCGGTATCGTTACAGAGCCGAACAACTCCAGCAAACTTTCAACATAGCTGGGGTTGCCCATCCGTCGCGGGTCTATTCTGCAGCCAAGGTAGCCCCGGCCAAAACCGTGGTTCTTGCCCCTGGCATTAAAGAACGACTCGGCGTGTTTGACCGCCAGCATTTCAGAAAAAACTATGGCTTTTCTAAGCGATTCGTCTGCCAGTTTCGATGCCTGTGGCCCATCTGAAATGTTTTGGATTGCCTGAATAAACAAATGCTGGGCCTCGTCGGAAATATCCTTTAACTCATCCAGGCCGTTAAAAAACGCCCAGTCTTCGCGTTTGTTGATGACTTGCATTAACCGTGCCCGGGCCATCTCAACATTCAGATTATAGGGCCGTTCCCTTTCCGGCAGGCAGGTCGTCGGTAAAAGCACCTTACCAAAACCATCGATGCTCCATAGCAAAGCCAGCCCCCCAGTCTCTAAATTCGGCTTTTTACACTCAATCAAACCGCTCTTAAACGTAATCTGGGCCCGGCGGATACCAATCCCATCGCTGCCGAAAAGGTACGCACCACATAATGTGAATTTGTCAACAACCTGGCCGTCTTTAAAAATCTGGAACTTCATTTTTCACTCTGTTTATTTCTCGTATTGCGTATTGCGTATATCGTATTGCGTAGAATTACGCACTACGCACGACGCATTACGCACGACGAACTACCTCTGCTAACTAATTATAGCAATTGCGCTCCTGAACGCAACTTAAACTTTGTCACTCATTGATTTTCATTATTTCCCAGGTAGTATCAAGCTATAATGTTAATAAAACTTCAGCTACATAGCCCGAATATCTCTGGTGCATACGAGTTTGCTTGCAAACGATAGGGGTTTATTCTGCTTTGCAACTTTAATAAGACCGGATGTGATTTGGTTGTTCGGATGTAAGGTTTATTAAAAATAGCACGAATATCTGTTGAGATTATATGAAGTAACCAAGATAATACATCTACAGGTTAAAACCTTACCTGCATATTTTAGTTGATTTCGGTTTTGCTATCCGTCATTGCTTTGGAAAGGACCAAAAATGCACAGGAAAGACTCCATGTCCCGGCGTGAATTTATAAGAGACTCTATACTCGGCACGACCATACTGGCCTCTACTGCAGCGATTAACCTGCCCGCCGCGCAGACAGATGTGCGGCTATTAAGACTGGGAGGCCCGGTCCTCGAAAAATTTGATGGCCCGGATGTCTGGGTGGAAGCTCTCAAGAAGCTCGGCTATAGCGCCGCCTACTGTCCGGTGGGCGCCGAAGCGAAAGATGATGTCGTCAACGCCTATGCTGCCGCCGCCAAAAAAGCCAATATAATCATTGCTGAGGTCGGGGCATGGAGCAACCCCATCAGCCCTGATGAAAAAACACGCCGGGAAGCACTGGCAAAATGCCGCGAACAGTTGGCTCTGGCAGACCGCATCGCAGCCAGGTGCTGCGTGAATATCAGCGGCTCCCGCGGTGAACAGTGGGACGGACCCTCTCCGCAAAACCTGACCGAAGAAACATTTGATATGATTGTCCGGACGACTCGTGCCATCATTGATGACGTCAAACCAACCCGGACATATTTTACATTGGAAACTATGCCCTGGGCTTATCCGGATGGTCCTGATTCGTATGTCCGCTTGCTAAAAGCAGTTGACCGCGAGCGCTTTGCCGTCCATTTCGACCCGGTAAATCTGATTTGCAGCCCGCAGCGGTATTTTAAGAGCGGCGAACTGATTCGCGAATGCTTCAAAAAACTCGGCCCGCACATCAAAAGCTGCCACGCTAAAGACATTCTCCTGTCCCCAAAGCTTATCACTCATCTCGACGAAATCCGTCCGGGGTTAGGCGGGCTCGACTATGCTACATTCTTGATGGAATTGAGCAAGCTGCCGGATACGCCGCTTATGCTTGAGCATTTGCCAAATGCCGAAGAATACCGCCTGGCAGCCACCCATATTCGCTCGGTTGCAAAAAGATTTCCGACTTTCGATTTCGGATTTCCGATTTTAGAAAAATCGACAATTGGTAATCGGCAATAGAGAAGGCGAAAATCAATTTTCGATTTGCGATTTTCGATTGTCGATTGAAAATCGTCAATTGTCAATTGGCAATCGACTGTGGTGTTTCATTTGACGTTCGTAAAGGATATTGTTTTTCTCAATCAGCTTGGCTATCAGACCCACCCACCAAATTTCGGATTTCGAATTTCGGATTTCGAATTTTGAAATCAGGTCCATCTTTGCAAAAGTCGACTCAGGGCTGGCCCTTCGTCACGCTGTTGAGAAGGGCAGGCCTTTTGTCGGAAGCGGTTTTTCTTTATATCGAACCATATAGACGCAGTTGCCCTGCTCATTGAATCTAACCAGGTCCATATACGACTTTATAAGGAACAGCCCCCTCCCTTCAGGCTTGTAAAGATTCTCACCGCATCGCGGGTCCGGCACGACTTCCGGGTCAAACCCACCCCCCTCATCCGTAACAGAAACTTCGACTTTATCCGAGCCCACTGAATATTCAATCTTAACCTTCTTGGCCGGGTCCATCTTATTGCCGTGCTTTACAGCGTTGATAAACGCCTCCTCCAGAGCAAGGTGAACGGCAAAAATATCGTCTTTGCTGAAACCATTGCCTTCAAGCTCAGACAGGACCTGCTTGCATATCTCGACAATAGCAGACGCCCTGCTTTCCACCGCCATCGAGCAACTAATTGGTCTTTTTGATGCCATAGATTTACGCCTTCCTGAAAACTCCGCTACAATGAGCACTCTACAACAAGACCAAGGTTGCTTTTTAGCGGTGCCGGGCTGCAATTATCTACCAATCTTCGTACCCCTAAAAGCAAAGTAAAATGGCTTTTCCCTAACGTGCCTTAGACAGACCTTTGACCGCACTTTCAACGTCTTTGTAAATATGGAAAGTCTTGGTCAGCCGTGTTATTTTGAAAATTTCGTATATCTTTGGGTTTATATTGCAAAGTCTTAATTGACCGCCACGCTCGTAAATCCTTTTGCTGATTCGTATTAACAGTCCCAAAACCGCAGAGGATAAAAACTGGACGTTTCCAAAATCCAAAACTAAATTTATACGTTCCGCCTGCTCAACCACAGACATAATCGACTCTCGAAGCGCCTGTACGTCCGTCTCTTCAAGGATTTTTTCGTCGGTAAAAGCAACTATCGTCGCGTTCTTAGCATACTCGACACTTATTCGTGGCCTAATCTCAGCCATAGTAATCTCCTAAAAAAGCCTAAATTAGCAGGGAAATCCTATGTTAAAACACACTATATGTCAAGTTTTTTACGTGTTCGGAAAAAATTTTAAGGTTTTTTGCCCCCCTTCTTGTCCCGACAAGTCGGGGCAGGGGGGCTGAATTTCCAAAATTTTGTGCATTTCAGAGAGAAAATTTCTTGCATTCCGGAGCACATAGTAAATAATAAATATTACAAGTTTTTGTGGGTATTACTCGCAACAAGGTAGGCAGGTACCCGTTTATATTGCGAAGAGGGGTTTAGAAAACAGCTTAATAGACAGTAAACGTATTGGTTAACCGCTTTTTTACTATTGTGTAGCCGCATACGCCGGACAAAAAAGTTTTGTGATTATCAGCATATTTTGAAGGAGATTAAAATGAAAATCAGTAGATCAACAGGATACGCGATGCTTGCAATGGGCTATATCGCCCAGCATCAGGACCAGAAGATTATCTTATCTCAAGGTATATCTAACCAGTACGATATACCTCTGGAATATCTGCTTAAGATACTGCAACAGCTCGTCAGAGCAAATGTTTTGCGAAGCAAAAGAGGGCCTCGCGGCGGGTTCTCCCTCGCCAAATCAGCAAAAAAAATCACAGTGCTCCAGATTATCGAAGCCGTTGACGGACCTATGACAGGGCAGTTGAATCTGTCTGAACAAACACGCGGAGCAAAATTCGGCGTCAAGGCTGATAAGATTTACGAAAAGGCAATCGCGCAGGCCAGAGCCGTCTTTGGAAAAACAAAGCTTTCAGACCTGCTGTGAAGATGGAAATAACATAGGCAGAGGAAATCTTTTATCCTGTGTTTGGTCGGGCAAACAACGAACTATTGCTATGCGCCAAAAATGCACATTAGCGAATTTCAACAATTAATCTGTGAAAAATATAAAAAACGCGACCTCCAGAGAGGCGTTCCCGCCACCTTTATGTGGTTTATCGAAGAGGTCGGAGAGCTTGCGACGGCATTAGCATCAAGCAACGACCAAAATAAGCACGAGGAATTTGCGGATGTCTTCGCCTGGCTGTGCACGCTGGCCAACATAAGTGGCGTTGACCTGGAAAAGGCCTGTGAAAAATACACCGGCGATAAGGTCAAGGGCTTCAAGCCGAAGTAGTAGCCCTCTTTATCCGCCGGAGGTGTGATTTATCCGCCGGGCGAGCTGGCGATTTTTGGGGGGTGGTTTTTGAGGATTGCGGGAAAATAATTTGCGGGTAAAATGGGGCGGTGAATTTTAGTTGCAGTTTTGGGTATTGTGGAGAGAACTGAAAGAACTATGTTTGTGATGGTATGAAAGGGTAATTTAAGATGAGCCAAAATAACACCACAACGGTTCTAGAAGTATTTAGGTCTTGTGTATCTGCCATCGAAGACAACAAGTTAATTCATCGCGAAAGCAAACAGGATAAAGAGTTCCATTTCCAAAACTGGGTAAAAGAACGGTTAGATGGTACAGGATATAACTATGAGATAGGTGGTCGGAACAGTTATCCTGATTTCCGAATGGTTCGCCTCACAGAGGGGTATGAGGTTAAGGGGCTTGCATACCCAGGTCGTGAAGTAACTTATGATAGCAACAGCCAAGCACCAACAGGAAGCCACAATGGTCGCACCATTTTCTACATATTTGGTCGCTATCCAGCAGAACCAGATGGGGACACTTATCCTGTACTTGACATAGTCGTTTGTCATGGTGATCTCTTAAACGCAGACCACGACTATGTGCACAAAAATAAGAGTGTCAAGGGATTTGGAACTTACGGCGACATTATGATACGTGATCGTAAGATGTATGTTGCCCCAACACCATTCGGTCTACTGTCTGGTGTTGCTCACACTCAAACACTTATTCTCCCTAATGATTTTACTGTAAAAGGCAGGTACAGACAAGTTGGAAAAATCGTCAGAAAAGAGGCGGAAAGAATCATTGTGGGGTATTCATTCGACCTGAAAACAAACACTCTGGTGCCTAAAAATGTGAAAAATAAGTATGCTGGGCGCGAACATGTATTTTACGCATGGCGATTACAAAATGGAGCAACCAACCCGGTTTTTCTAAAAGAACAATTTGGGGATGATGCCAAGGGTATAGAAGATGGGCATGAGAAAATGTGACACTGACATCAGGTTTCTAACTCGGCTTATAGAGAAGGACGCGTTTCCCGGAGATGTTATCTCTTTAGTTGCAGAACGTGAGAGCTGGCGGAAAGAAATATACAATCCGTTATCACATATCCACAAATGGTGGGCACAGAGACTGGGTTGTGTTTTCAGGGCCATTCTTCTTGCATGCCAACTTCCTGAGGATGCGAATTTGCTAGAGGAATTTTACCAGAAACATGATTTTTCTGGTATGAGTGTCCTCGACCCATTCATGGGCAGCGGTACTACAATTGGAGAGGCCCACAAACTAGGTTATACAACACTAGGGCGTGATATAAATCCAGTTGCCTGCGAGAGCGTTCGTGTGGCATTAGGGGCACTTGACCATGAAAAGTTGCAGATTGCATTTCAGCAACTTTCGAGGACAGTGGGTGATAGAATAAGAGACCTTTACAAGTCAGCAGACCAAATTGGGCAGATATGTGATGTCCTTTATTACTTTTGGGTTAAAACAGTCGTCTGCCCAGAGTGTAAAACGCAAGTCGACCTATTTTCAACGCGTGTGGTAGCGCGTAACGCTTGCCCGGAGCGCAGGCCAGAGATTGTTGTTTGCTGTCCTTCTTGCGGGGACCTTTTCCGATCTAAAAACAAATCTTCCAAAGCGCATTGCCGCACCTGCGGATTAAGTTTTGATCCTCTCGTTGGCTCTACAAGTGGCCCCAAAGCCAGTTGCACAGGGTGCGGTTGCAATTTCGCTATAGTCAAAGCCATGCGGATTTCAAAGAAACCACCTATGCACCGGCTTTATGGTAAGTTGTTATTGACACCCAATGGCGGCAAGGTTTATCTGCGTACTACCACCGAAGACGACCGCCAGTATCAAAGATGTTCAGCATTGCTCAAGTCGGAACTGGCTCACGGCACCATACGTTTGCCTGAGACTATTCTTGCCGATGGTTTTAACACACGGCAAGCAATGAATTACAACTATTTTGCCTGGCGAGATTTTTTTAATAACAGGCAACTGCTTGCTCTCGGATGGCTTCGTGAGGCTATAACGCAAATTAGTGACGTTTCAACAAGAGATGCATTGCTTATGCTTTTCTCAGGGTTACTCGAATTCAATAATATGTTTGCTACCTATAAGGGTGAGGGCACCGGAGCGGTGCGCCATATGTTCTCGCACCACATCTTGAAACCAGAGCGAATGCCAATAGAAGCAAATGTCTGGGGTACCGCAAAAAGTTCTGGGGCATTCCTTAATCTTTTCAAGACACGATTACTTCGTGCGATGGAGTATCGTGAGCGTCCTTTTGAACCGAGAATTGGAAAACAAGGAAAAAAGTACTGTAGCAATCCACCGTTTTCAGGAGAAGTGAATACTATTTGGCCGACTTTAGGAAATTTCAAACAGAGGGCCATATACTTATCGTGTGGTAGTTCTGATCAGATGGAATTGCCTGATAAGAGCGTGGATCTTGTAGTAACAGACCCACCTTTTTTTGATAACGTTCATTACTCCGAATTAGCAGACTTCTTTTACGCTTGGCAAAAGCTTTGCCCACATGGATTTATTAATGGCACATCTACTACAAGACATCCTCGTGAGGTGCAAGATGCTGTGCCAGAGCAGTTTGCCGCTAAGCTACGCAATGTTTTCTCTGAATGCCACAGGGTACTCAAAGATAATGGTTTGCTTGTTCTTACTTATCACCATTCGCGACCAGAGGGATGGACTGCTTTAGGCTCAGCTCTATTTGGGGCCGGATTCAGAGTGGTTAATGCACATCCCGTCAAAAGTGAGATGTCCGTCGCGGCTCCTAAGTTCCAAGCCAAAGAGCCGATACAATTGGATGTAATCCTCGTCTGCAGAAAATCGTTCTCTGTTGAAATTACTTCGGTAGATTTTATTGGTGTGGTCGACAAGGCTGCGAAAAAAGCTTCAGAAAAATTGCTTCGCCTCTCTTCAGTAGGAATACGTTTGTCCCGAGGTGATTGTCGTGTAGCAATAATGAGCCAGTTTTTTGCTGAAGTTGGATCCGTAGCATATAGTAATGCAGTGCTTGAAGCTTTGCAAAGTCACGAGGATAAATTGTGTCAGGCCATAGACAGGATATATGAAACAATCTGCTCGTCCACAAAGAATGTGGTAAATTCGCTAGAATTTGACAGCACCTATCAGATGGAGATCCCCTTTCTTGCTTAGGTTCCTGTTTGATTCTGAGTGTACACCACAACGAATTGGAGTGTGCTTATAGTGAAGTAAAGCGAGAGACACATTCGATAATTTTGAAGGAGAGGAGTTAATAAATGGCGGAAAGGGGGTTGTTCACTCGTTTGCTGTTATTTCCGGATGCCGCAGCAGCGCAGAGAGTTTTCCGCACTTTTACATTTTCCTTTTTGCCTTTTTAATTATTTTTCCTATTCGCTTTGTGCCGGAGCCTGTCCGCCGTAGCCTTGGCGAAGGCGGATGCCTTTGCCACTTTGCATCTTCATCACATCCAGCTAATTTTTGTTGACTTTTCTTTGAAAATATGTTAAAATACTCCCCAGTTTGCAAGTAGGCAAACGTCAACCGCCCCGATAGGCGGAGTTCAGATTGCATATCTGTAAGGCCAGCAGGCCCAGTCAAATCCAGTCATTTGTTAATGTTCAATTTGTTTTGAATTTGGGTCATTTGGATTTTGAGATTGTTTCGGATTTCGATATTAGGATTTCGGATTTGTTGCTGTCCTCTGGCGTCCGCCTTCGGCGGAAACAACACCTGTCCGCCTTCGGTGGAAACAACGAACTCCGTTCAATCAAAAATGAATGATTATGCAAAACAAACCCAATTTCTCAAAACCGAAAATGGTTGTAACCTTAGTAATAACAATGACTAATAACAATGAACAACGAACTACGAACTATTCAAAACAAACCCAATCAAACCCAATCTTGACCGCCACTCTGTCTGGCGGGTTTATCCGCCTCCGGCGGATTCAAAAGGTATGTTTATTGTTCCGATTTGTTGCTGTCCTTGGAGCGCAAGGTGCGAATGAGTGAATAAAAAAAGAGCGCAAGAATCATAGACCAACTGATAGCCATAAAAACCCAGCCTTCAGGTCGCATTCTACGAACTCCTGACCTTTTTATTTTGCCAACTGTGCCACACCAAGAATACCAGAATCACAAAAAGCCCGACCAGCATAAGGCGGATACCTATGATATAAGGGACATTTTCCGGTGGGGTATTCTTGAGCAGAATCAAAGGCGTCCACTCCTGCCAGAACCAGAAGCTTAAAATGAAAAGTAGAAAGGCAGGCGTAATGTATTTAATAATGAAGCGGTAAATGCGGGGTATCGTAATGTCCGACCCCACATGCATCTCCGTCCAGGCCTTTTCCATACCAAAAACCCAGCCAAAAAGAATCGTTTCAACAGTGGCGAACAGAACGAGGCAAAACGTTCCTCCCCAGAAATGCAATTCATCCACAATGCCCCTGGCCAGTAGAAAAATAACCGGCTGGGTCAACACAAAAGCCGCTGCTCCAAAAACCAAACTGGATTTTCCTTTCGAGAAATTAAATTCATCCTCCAGAAAGGCAATTGCCGGCTGAGCCAGTGAAATGGAGCTGGTCAAACCGGCGAGGAAAAGCAGCATAAACCACAGAAACCCAAAGACATTGCCGAAGGCAATTTTTTGCAGAATAAGCGGCATAGTTACAAAGCCTAAGTTGAAAGCTCCGCCTTCAGCGATTTTGGTGACACCTGCCAGCCCGAAAAAGGCAAACGCAGCCGGTATTACGATGCTGCCGCCCAGAATCACCTCTGCCAGCTCATTGGTAGCCGCCGCCGTCAAACCCGACAATGCGACATCATCCTTCTTTGTTAGATAACTGGCGTATGTTAGAATAACACCAATGCCGCAACTCAGCGTAAAGAATATCTGACCCGCTGCCGCCAGCCAAACTTTAGCGTTTTTCAAAGCCGACCAGTCCGGGTTCCACAGAAACCCAAGTCCATTCAAGATATTATTGTCGGGTTTTGCAGGGTCGGGGCTGCCCAGACTAAGAACCCTTACCAGCAGCACAATGGCGAATAGGAACAATACAGGCAGACCGTATTCACATACCTTTTCAATCCCCCTACTGATTCCAAAGTAAACTATTAAAATGTTCAGCAAAAAGGTGACCAAAAAGAAAAAGTAACTTGGTCCTATACTGCTGAAAAATTGATTCGTAACCACTCCCTGGTATCCCTGCAGAAATGCCGTCATACTCTCTTCCGTGGTGCACGCACTATATTTACCCAAAAGGGCAAAGAAGCTATACCCCAGAAGCCATGATTCAACATAAATGTAATAGATAAAAATGACCATAGGCCCAAAGATTCCGATTACCCCAAAGTACTTGATGAATTTATTTTTGTTCCAGAGGGTGTGAAACATCCCCGGTGCGGTGCTGTGTCCGAATCCTCCGCCGAATCTGCCGATTGTCCACTCAATCCACATCAGAGGCAGGCCGAGCAGAAGCAGTGCCACAAAGT
>Ga0315280_10005985_pt1 | contig 17005 bp, 17 predicted proteins | sample YL17G06_40_MG_FD_203697 | JGI IMG/M metagenome (GOLD analysis project Ga0315280, IMG submission 203697) | Sediment microbial communities from Yellowstone Lake, YNP, Wyoming, USA - YL17G06_40 | ecosystem: Environmental > Aquatic > Freshwater > Lake > Sediment | place: USA: Wyoming | collected...
TAAAGGCGAGCAGCGCCATAGAGGTGGTTGTTATGGTTCGTTCAGGGTCACCAGCACCATCGCACGCTGGTTTGCCTGAGCAGAGAGTTGCGAATTTCGCGCTGGAGAATGAGCCGTCAGGAGATTGGTGTCTGCTGAGCCAACCAAGCGCTTTCTCAATTATTGGCTGTGTCTTGATAGTTTCCGCAACCACCTTCTTGGTCAGGAGGACGTAATTATTTGACAAGACCCAGGCGAGCCCCACCTTGCCTAACGATTCATCAAGTACCTTGGCCAGGGGCTCAGCCTCTGCCGAATATGTTACAAGGTTCTTTTTCGCTTCTGGACTAAAATAGTCCGCAATGATTTTTAGCCCGCTCTTTTCCGACAATATTCTGGCAATACTTTCAAAATCCGCTTCTTTGAACTCTACACTCACCTTCTTCTCTTTCAGCGTAGTCAGGAGTTTTTCTTTCCAGTCCTCAGGGTGGTGTTGCACTGTAACAATGATTACGCGGCTGTTCTTGCCTTCTTTATCTGATAAAGTGACCCTGGCATATCCCTCTTTCAGTCCGCAAATCCCCATAAGATTCCAGGTGCGCGGATCCTTTTCCTGGACTCCCCAACGCAGCGTGCGCGCTATCAATGCTCGTCCCACAGAGTCCCCGTCTATATCCATCAGCATTTTCTCAGTTTCAAAGTACTCTGTTCCGGCGAATGCAACGAACTCGCCCGGTGCAATCTGAATCTCCTCTTGCTTCTCCGGAAGGACAACTATCTTCCCTCTGTCGTTGTAAGTCAAAGCCAGTACATCGCCCGCGTAACAATAGCCAGAAACTGATAGAATCAGAGGCAGCGCAAGAAACAAGTATAAAGGAAGTAAACGAGGGCGCATCTTACTCTCCTTCCCTTCTCCTGACTTAGAATTATACCGTCAGTTCCTCAAATAGGTCGCCGGGAACTTTATACCTCGGCAAAAGTGGGTCAACTACATCAGAAATAAATTCGCTGACCTGCGAACCCGCTCTCCCCGCAAGATAGTCAGGCGAAACGAGAGACGAGACCCCGCTTTTCACCGCGGCGAAGAGAGAGTCTTCTTTCACCATTTTTATAAACTCGCGCGAATTCTTTGCCTGCCGCGTAAGAACACGCAGCCGCTCGTGCGCAGTCTGCCTGTCAACCCCGGATTTCGCCGCAGCCATTAGAATCGCCTCAGACGCAAGATACGGAATGTGCTCTTCAAGACGCTTCCTTATTACCTCCTCATTCACAGAAAGACCGCTCCCCACACTGCGATAAATATTCAGAATCCCGGAGAGAGTAAGAAAACTCTCAGATATTGAAAGCCTCCTGTTAGCAGAATCATCCAGAGACCTCTCAAGCCACTGAGACGCTGCAGTGTGAGCCGCGTTCTGCGCAAGCGAAATCACATAGCGCGAAAGAGCAACAATTCTCTCGCACCGCACAGGATTTCTCTTGTGCGGCATCGCAGAAGAACCTACTTGCTCTTTCCCTTGAGACTCCTCTATCTCGCCAAATCCCGACAAAAGCCGAATATCAGTTGCAAACTTGGACGCTGACTGTGCCGCCCCGGAAAGCGCGGAAAGTACATACCAGTCTATCTTGCGCGGATAAGTCTGTCCCGAAACAGACACCAGGTTATCAAACCCCATCTTCTTCGCAACCAACTGGTCAAGTTTTTTCACTTTCTTTTCATCGCCGTCCAAGAGCATCATAGTGCTTGCCTGCGTGCCTGTAGCGCCTTTGACTCCGCGAAATCTAAGCATCTTGCGCGCAAAAGAGAAACTCTCCAAATCATAGACCAAATCCTGCATCCACAAACACGCGCGTTTTCCAACAGTCACAGGCTGTGCAGGTTGAAGATGTGTGTATCCGAGTGTCACAGTATCTTTGTATTTGAGCGCGAAATCTTTGAGCAGCGAAATCACGCCCGCAATCTGCCCTTCCACAATCCCGAGCGCATCTCTCATTATCACACTGTCAGAGTTGTCAGTCACAAACGCGCTTGTCGCGCCCAGGTGAATTATTCCGCGCGCCGAATGCGCTTGCTCACCGTATGCGAGGATATGCGCCATAACATCGTGCCTGGTTTTCTTCTCAAGTTCTTTCGCGCGCGCGAGGTCAATATTAGACTGAAACTTTCGCATCTGGTTCAGTTGACTATCCGTTATCGGCAGTCCTAATTCTTTCTGAGCCTCTGCGAGCGCAATCCAGAGCAAACGCCAGACTTGAAACCGCCTCACTTCAGAGAAATTCTCTCTCATTTTGCGCGTAGCGTAGCGCTCAGTTAGCGGACTAACATATTCTCCGGACTCAGCCATGTCAGATTTCCGCCTTTTCTATACAATCTGTTTGGGAAACAACAAAACGCTTATAGCACACACGGGAAGCATCGTCAAGGACTGTCCCGAATTATCCGTAGATAAGCCCCGCCATCTACGGCAGGGGTAATGAAGCCGCGGACGACAACCCGCGGACAGAAGTAAAGCAGATGGTTGGGCACGCGGATGCCGACTATAGCACTTCACGTTTGGTCGTAACCTTCTCTCGGTGACATTTGCGTTTTCCTATAGACCAACCCCGCTACTTGCGTGCGGGGCTTGCTATATCAGCAAGATATATTCAATAGATAACTGCTATAAATCTTTACTGACAAACTGTCGCTTTGCCGGGCTGGTGGTGCGCAAGTTGGCCAACATGAGGACGGGAGATTATTCCGCTGATGCGGGGTTGTAAATTGCGCGAAAGAACCTATAATGGGAAATATCTGTTTGGACGATTCGGACACGAATTTGAGGAAAATGGAGGTGAGCGATGAGGTGGACGCTGGTTATGGTTTTTGCCGCTGTGGTTGCAGTTTTCTTTATCTTGGGCGGTGGTGCGCTTTTTTCACAAGAGCCGCCAAAAGCAAACGCCATGAAAATCGGCGTGGTTGACCTCTACGATATTACAAGGAAATGGAAGAAGTGGATAGACCTGGACGAATCTATCCAGAAAGAAGGAAAAGCGAGTCGGGAAAGCCTGGAACAAGAAGACAAAAATGTCCAGGAGATGGAGAACAAACTCACCCGCTCACCTTTGGCGAAAAACTCGGAAGAATACCTCAAAGAAATGACGACAGTCCAGACGGCGAAACTCAGACTTGAGTGGCTGAATGCAAAAGAAAAGGAACGAATGGAAAAACTTGGCACCGAATATATGAAAAATCTGCTGGCGGAGATAGAAGGCGCTATAAAGAAGTATGGGCGCGAAAATGGGTTCTCTCTCATCCTCAAAGTAGATGAAATTCCTACTCAGGAACGCAGTTTGACTGAAATGCAGATTTATGTCAGGTTCAAGCAGGTGATGTTCTACGATGACGGAATAAATATAACGCCCGCAATAGTAGACATACTCCAGAAAAAGTAGTTTAGCCGCGGGCTTCAGCCCGCGGATGACAAGCCCCGCACGCAAGTAGCGGGGGTAGTTCCAAATCCGCGGGTTTTATACCCGCGGGAAGGAGAAAGCATTGGCTTTGACGGTAGGCGAACTCGCGCGCGCGTTGGGAGGGGAAGTTCAAGGCGATAAATCTGTCGCCGTAACAGGCGTCTCGTCCATCTACGACCCGATTCCGGGCACCCTCACACTCGCGGCGGAAAAGAAATATCTGAAGTATCTGCGTCAGACTACTGCCTCCTGCGTGATTATCGGCAAAGACCTGGACCTCGGCGCAGTCCGTGTGAAGCCCGGCGTCTCCATTATCCGCGTGAGAGACCCTGTCAGCGCTTTTGAGAAAGCGGTTCAGATGATTTTACCTTCGCCAGTCAAATATCGGCGCGGAATCCATAAAACCGCGGTCATATCAAAAACAGCGAAGTTGGGCAAAAATATTCTGATAGGTCCGCACTGCGTATTGGAGGACTTTTCAGAGGTTCGTAACGGCTCGGTGCTGATTGCGGGAGTGTATGTGGGGCGGCAGTCAAGAATCGGAACAGACTGCCTCATATACCCGAACGTGACAATTCGCGAGCGGGTAACAATAGGCGACCGGGTGATAATTCACAGCGGCTCTGTCTTAGGAAGCGATGGGTTCGGCTACAGGCAGGAAGGCACGCGGCATATAAAGATTCCCCAACTCGGAACAGTTGAAATCGCGGACGATGTGGAAATCGGCGCGTGCGTAACAATTGACAGAGCGAGATTCGCTCGGACTTTTATCGGAAGCGGCACAAAGATTGACAACCTCGTCCACATCGCTCATAATGTAGTCGCGGGTTCAGACTGCCTCATAATAGCGCAGGTGGGAGTTGCCGGCAGCACTAAGATAGGAAAAGACTCAATCATCGCCGGGCAAGCGGGAATAGATGGGCATCTGGAACTTGGCGAAAGTGTGAGGGTGGCGGGTAAGTCCGGCGTTACAGGCGATGTGCCCTCAGGCGAGACAGTCGCGGGCTATCCTGCGCAGCCGCATATAAGGGAGAAGCGATGCCGCGCAGCGGTGCGCCGCTTGCCTGAACTTCTGCCGAAAGTGAAAGAGTTAGAGGAGAGGCTGAGCGCCCTTGAGAAGACAGCAAAAAACTATTCAAAGAGAGTTCACCGCAGAGGGAAGAGGTCTTCACACAGGTAAAGTTGTGAAAATGGTGGTAAGACCCGCGCCTGAGAATACGGGAGTAGTTTTCAGGCGTGTTGACCTCACGGGCTCACCAACTGTGTCAGCGGTTCTGTCAAACTTTGATTTCAGGCCTCGTAGAACCTGTCTGCGTGTGACCGGAAGTGAAGTGGAAGGCGCGGCGAGTGTAGATACTGTGGAACACTTTCTCGCCTGCCTTTTTGTCCTTGGGATTGATAATCTTATAGTTGAACTCAACGCTGAAGAACTCCCGTGTTTTGACGGCAGTGCAGTGGCGTTTTACAGACTCTTGAGAGATGCGGGCGTTTCTGACCAGAGCGCGCCGGGGCGACACTTTGCCATCAGCGGGAAGATAGTTGCAAGCGATGGGCAGGGCGAGATAGTCGCTCTCCCGGATTCCACAGGACTCTGGATAAGTTACGAGTTGCGCTATGGCGAGCCGGTCAATCTCACGCAGAATGTGGAGATTCAGATAACAGAGGAGAGTTTCGCGCGCGAAATTGCGTCTGCGCGAACTTTCTGCACAGAGTCGGAAGCGGATTCGCTCATCGCCAGCGGACTCGGAAAAGGCGCAACACGGGAAAATACGATAGTTCTTCAGAGCGGAGGAGGATTCTCCACAGAACTGCGTTTTCCCGATGAGTGCGCGAGGCACAAGATACTTGACCTCTTAGGCGACCTCTTCTTTCTCGGCGGCGCGCTTACAGCAAGACTGAACTGCTCAAGAAGCGGTCACTCCCTCAACAGAACCCTCGTCCAGAAGATTCTAAACCTCTGACCCCGCATTTCAACGCAGGGCTGTTTAGCGTTGCCTGCAACGCGGATGCCAAGCCCCGCCATTTATGGCGGGGAGAGTCAGAAGCGCCGCGGATTGAGACTCCTGAGGTCGGATGAGACGGACACTCGGGTCACATCTCACTTCTTGACGAAACCGACTAACCTATTCTTCTGACTCCATCTCCCGCTTTTTTCTATTTCAATTGCATTTCTAAAGTCTGTCATTGTAACCTTGCTTTTTCCGCCGCGACTGAGTGCAAACCGCGCAGCATTGAGAAGAACATTCTTTATCTCCCCGCCTGTCATATCCGCATCGGCAAGTTCCTCAAAGTCCACATCATTGGTAAGCGGCATCTCCTTCGGGACAATCTTTCTCCATATTTGCAGAGCCATTTCTTTATCTGGCTTGCAGAACTGTACTTTTATCGCGATTCTACGTTCAAGCGCCTTGTCCAGCGTGACCTGCCTGTTCGTTGACAAAATGCATACGCCGCTGAACCTCTCCAATTCCTGCAAGAGCACGTTCACATCACGCACTTCCCAGTTGCGGAGCGCGCTGTCGCGGTCGTAAAACATCGCGTCCGCCTCATCCCAGAAGAGAACCGCGTCCGCATCTCTGGCTTCGCGGAATATCTGAACTATGTTTTTCTCCGTCTGACCGACCCAGCAGTTCTGTATTTCGGCGTAATTGACCACGATGATGCGTTTGCTGAGTTTGTGCGCCAGCGCCTCGGCGGCCGCTGTTTTGCCGACTCCGGGCGGACCCCAGAAGAGGAGAATCGCACCTTTCCCATAGGGGAATCTGATACCCAGCCCCCACTCTTTCAGGAAGACGTTTGAATGTCTGATTTGCGCTTCGGCGAGACTCAGCGCTTCCGTTGTTTCAGGGCAAAGAACAAGTTGCTCCATTGTCATCTGCGGGTCTCGCGCGGAGTGGTTTGACTTGCGTTTCCGTCCAATCTTCAGCCGCTGGACAAGTTTCTCCGTCAACTCAAATACGCAGTCTTTCAATACATCTTCGTCTTCAAGGGTCGGGTTGTCATCCGGACCGCCGCGGATTTGGATATACCCGTCAGCGCGGAGGCAATGGCTGCTTTTGAGAAGATTTATGTTGTGTCTCATACTTGGCACATCCTTGCTGACAGCGAATACCAAGCCTCTGCCTGTGAACAGGGTGTTGGTGCTTGGAAAAAAGCCAAGTTCTTTCCCTAAAAGAGCAAGTATAACCAGTTTCTCTTCCCGGGTTCGGACCTCACTCAGAACCCCGCTTAGCGGCCAGTTACGGTGCCGCTCCAGCGTTTCCGTGAGCACTTCCATATTCCGCCTCAACTGAAAGTCGCCCGTGTCTGCGTCAAATCGCGGCATTGGTCGCCAGGGGAATGGGTTGTCTCGTGCGCCCAAAGAGATGTTGATACTCCGCTCATAAAGGGTTCTTACAATGAGGTATGTCTTGTCAAGCAGTCCATCGTACGTTCGCACCTTCCACCCATTGCTGGAAAACCTGCCATCTGCTAACACTTTGACAAGGAACTCATTTGAAACAAGTATTCCTATCCCGACAGGGAAGCCTTCGCCGCAAGTGCTTACTATCCCGGAGGAAACGAGTCGCGAGCCTTCAGTGAAGGCCCGGGCAATAGCAAGGTTGTCCCTACTTTGGGTTAGCACCACATTCTGAATTTCGTCGAGTCCGAAGAAGTCGGGGCGCCTCCTACCTCTGAATCTTGCCATTCCGAACGCCGAAAGTGCGAGAAAGAGCACTATTTCCCTTTCCATCTTGCTGAGCCGCTGTTGTTTGAACGCGCTTACAATCGAAATCTTGACAGGCGATGCCTCTATAGTCTTATGCAAGTTGGCAGAAACCGCCTTTTCAAGACACAATAGTTCCTTGTGGGAATTTTTGTCTTGTTGCATTGTCATCTCTCGGCGCAGGTCAAATAGTATCTGCGCTGCCCTCAACACTTCCCTGTTGCTCTTGAAGCGTCGCGTCTTTCCTCTACAGAAGCGCTCTGCAGCACATCTGGTGCTGCTGCTGTACCCTTCCCGTCTTTCCAGAGACTCCATAAGCCCCTCCTGCAGAATGGCAAGTTTTCTATGTAAGAAGATTATTCGTCAACCAGCATTGATATGCTTCCGGTCTATTTGTAACATACTCAGTGGGACACCTTGTGTCACAGTTGACCGGCTTTTTCAGAAAAAGTTATCTGCATGGGTTGCGTCCCACTGGCTCTGTCCTAAATAGGCGTATGGAGCAAAACTACCCGGCGTGGATTCGAACCACGATAGCCCGTCTTTCCGAACCTGTTGGACGCTCAGGGACAGGAGTCCTGCCCTGCCATTAGACGACCGGGTATCGAGATAGCTGCGAATAAGCAAGTCAGAGTACAGGCCTTTACCTTACAGGCTCAAAGCTATTACCCCCGCACTTCGTGCACATACCGTTTTTCTTAATCTGGTTCGGGCACCCATTACGTGTGCACCCAACACTGCCACACCTTCTGCAACGAACAGCCGAGTCACCACATTTCCCACATTGCGCCATAACAATCTCCTTTCTCGCACGCACCCAATCAATGTTAGGTGTCTAACCTAACTCTTGCCTTGGAAATTCACTTATACCGACTTACCCCAACTTCTCCCATATATCGTCTCTTGTGAATGTGGGAGGAGGCGGGAAACGGGGTTCGAGTTCGCAGTCGTGCGCATACCATTTATCTGCCCCTATATCTGGGTTCACTATGCCGAAAGAAACGACATAGGGAATAATACATTCCTTCCTACGCCGAAGAACTGTTCCTGCTGTGCCCTGAACGACGGGGTCGTTCGGTCGATTAGGTTCCCACCCCTTCAATTTCACCAGGCTTCCAGGTTCAAAGCGTAACTCGTCGTTGGGGCATCTCAAGACGCGGGTTTCAGACTCAAACCTGTTCCATTCCAGGTTACCATTGGGTAATGTAAGTTTCTGAAACCAGAAAGCCAGCCGACGCTCTGCCTTAGTCTGGAATGGCCAATCATGCCAGTCGAAGAAGAAGCCGGGGTACCTTTCCTCAAAGAACCGTTTGCCAATCCTGCGAAATGTCATCTGGTAAATCTGCGCCTCAGGATGTGACAGGTCCATGGCAATATGATAGTATGGCTTGCCCCAAGGGAGCACGACGGTATTGCCAACTCTTCTGGTTAGAGGAAGAAAATAGTCTATTACCTCAAAAACTCTCGGAACCGTATGAGATTCCGCCTCTTCTGGCAGAAGACAACTGCTGAACTCTTGGGTAGCAGCCTCGCCGTAAGGGAACATCCATCTTCCCTCACTGCTGGGAGCGCTGTAAGCATTGTACAATTCTTCGGGTGACAGGGCAAAAAAGGCTGTCCATAAGAGACTCGCCTTTTCTAAATTGAGGGTGGAAATCAGGTGTCGCCAAGTCGAAAGCCCGTGATCGTTTGCATTACAGCAGAGCCAGTGACCGTCCCCGATAATCTGGCTTACCGACAACGCCTCGAACCACTTGTGTCCAATGTCAAGATGCTCTCCGCCGCCAAGTCCCTGCGCCAATAGAGGATACTTGGCAGAAATTACTCTTCCAACCGCTTCCTCTGCCGAACTCATATCCCTACCTCCTTATCCAAGCAGTTGCTGCCTTAGGTTATCTTCAAAATCGTTAGCAAGCCGAGCCCACCAGAGAATGTCAAATATCCTCACCAAAGACAGAGTAATCCCAACGTCTTGAAGATTGTTTCGGATGCATTCTAATTCTTGGCTATGGTCACTCATTTCACCCCTGAATTTGTCTATAGCCCGCATAAGGTTGTCCACGTTCTTTGGTCCCGCATTTCTTGCTCTGAAGTGCCCCCCAACTCTGCTATCCATTATTGGTATCAGATGCGGACGATTCTTGTGGAGAAGTTTTGTCGCCGCGGCAAAATGTATTCTGTGAATTGGGGGACAAAATATTGTTTCGAAAACAGCTCGCAGTCTTTCCCTCGTAACGTTCTCCCAACCTTCGTCAAGGAGGGAGCAGTCCGCTAGAATTTGCACAAGCGTGTTTCTAATCTGATTTGCACGCCGTAATGCTTCCTGTTTAGCAGGCCCGGGTATCCAAGCGCGCATGTATTTGTTCGCGAGTTCAAAGTTTTGCTCTGTAATTTCATTTGGTTTGATAAGCGGGGGCTGGTCATACCCAATATATGACGGGTCAAACAAGATAAAGCACTTGACAATCTTTTCGCAGTTGAAAAGCCTAAGATCCTGACCGTTGTCTTGTAAGATCATGTCCGTCATCTCGCACATCCTTCCTTAGACAGAGACTCTCTTTCCGCGCAGATGGCGCGCTTCATTAATCGTTCTTGTTCTGGTTGTAGCGTTCTTCCTCATTCCTGAGAAATACCCTGTAAGGAAACACAGAACCGACTTTTATATTGTGCTCTCTAAAGTAGCCGGCTTTAGCTTCTACCGCCCTGTAACTCTGTTTTGCTGGCTCGGATTTACCATTAACGTTCGTGTCTATCTTTAGCACCTCATATTTGTTGGAGAGGTAGGCAATGTCCACAGGATACCCCACCAGGTGCATGTCGAATGGCGGAGACTCGTAGACCCTCAGGAACATCATGATGGCGTCCTTCATTTTCTCCTGGGGAACCCCTATCAGCCCTTGTCCAGATAGGTACCATCTGTCCACGAGGTAGATCGTAGTACCAGGAACCTCTATTCTCGTTAATTCGCTCAGACTGTGTTGCTGCACATGAGACATGTGGATACTCCTTTCGTCACCTGTTATTCGCCTAACTTCGCAAGGTGATTCTGTATTGCTTCTCTGATGAAAGCTGACACGTTGGTTGGCAAACGTTCCTGCCCCAGTTTCCTCAACTGACTCAACTCTCGATTCTTTCTTACAATCGCGGTAATCTTGTCACGTAACCATCTCGGCAAAAAGAAACTCACCTTGACGGTGATGTCCTGCTGGGTTTGTTCCTGCTGGCTCACCCGTACCTCCTTTCGCTAAATCTGACACCAATAATGCTCATCCCCTAATGCTCAAAGTTTAATCGGAGTTTTAGGATTATCAAGTGAAAAATCCGGAAACCTGGAAAATATTTCAAAAATCTTCATAATACCGCGAAAACCCCCTATCTCGATTTGCATTTGCCAATTCCATATAAACCAGTATAATACTTTTTACTGAATCCGATTATGTCCCATCGAAACTGTTATAAAGGGAGCGTGAAGAAGATGAAATTCTATCAAGGGCTCCATCACAGAATAGTGGAACTTGACAGACTGATTCGCGCCGGTGAACGGCGGGGCTTTGGAATTTTCACCACGCCTTCCGGCGTGGTGCTTCCGGAAACCCACCTAAACTGTGTTTATCAGTGTTTACCTGTGGTTTCGTTTTCTTTTTCGCGCGAGCGTGAAATTTTTGAAAATTTACCGCGGGAGGAATCCGCGAGAGCCGAAACGTGCGGGGGTATATAAAAACTTTGTAAACTTTGAGGGATGAAAATCCTGTAACTCTTGTATGTAGGTAACGCGCGGCTTCTCTGTGGAATTTGTTGTCTGGAATTTGTTTGAGATTTAGCGCTTCGTGCCTTATATTCTTTAGGCAAAACAGTTTTTTCCCAACAGAGGGTCAAGCGACAGGTGGCCCTGAGAGTAAATGGAGGAGCGAGATGTTAGACATCAACCAGATTCAGAAGATTCTGCCTCACCGGTATCCGTTTCTGATGTTGGACAGAGTTATTGAGGTGGAGTCGGGCAAGCGCGCGGTCGGCGTCAAAAACGTCTCAATCAACGAAGAGTATTTTCAGGGTCACTTTCCCGGTCAGCCTGTGATGCCGGGCGTGCTACAGATAGAGGCTATGGCGCAGTTAGCAGGCGCGCTTCTTCTGAAAGATATAGGCGGCGATGGAAAACTTCCGTTCCTTATGGCGATAGACAAAGTAAAGTTTCGCAAAGCGGTCGTGCCCGGTGACCAACTAATCATTGAAGCGGAGACGGTGAGAGTAAGAGACCGCTCAGGCGAAGTCAAAACCAGAGCGCTTGTGGACGGCAAGGTCGTCGCAGAAGCGCAAATCAGGTTTATGCTCGTGGACAAGAAACAAAAATAAAACAGGAGAAAGAAAAGGTGAGATTGCATCCGACAGCGCAAATCCATCCTGAAGCAAGATTGGCTAAAGATGTAGAGGTCGGCGCGTATTCGGTAATAGGCCCGGGTGTCTCTATATCTTCAGGGACAAAAATTCACGACCACGTGACCATAATTGGAAACGTAACGCTCGGAAAGGATAACCAGATTTTTCCATACGCGGTTCTTGGCGGGGCGCCTCAGGATATAAAGTTCAAGAGAGGCGACACCACTGTCAAGATCGGCGACGGAAATGTCATCCGCGAGTTCGTGACCATTCACCGCGGCACAACCAAAGGGACAGGAAGAACAGTTGTTGGCAACTCAAATTACCTTATGGCGTACTCGCACGTGGCGCACGACTGCGAACTGAAAGACAATATAATCCTTTCAAACGGAGTCCAACTCGGCGGGCATGTGGTCGTTCAGAACTTTGCTAACCTTGGCGGCTTGGCGGCTGTTCACCACTTTGTGACGGTCGGACGCCTATCATTTATTGGTGGACTCTCCAGAATCGTTCGCGATGTTCCGCCGTTTATGACTGTTGAAGGAAACCCGGCGAAAGTCCGATGCGTAAATGTCATCGGATGCAGAAGAGCAGGAGTCTTACGTGACGCCATAGTCGCGCTAAAAGAAGCGTACAGACTCCTCTTCAGGTCTGATATCCCCTTTCAGGACGCTGTCAAGGAGTTGAAAAGTTCACACGGAGAGATAAAAGAGATAAAATACCTCCTTCGTTTCCTCAAGGAGATCGCTAACGGGAGGCAGGGTCGCGCGCGCGAAGCGCTCAGGGGAGAATATGCGTAAAATAAAAGTCGGCGTGGTTGGTGTTGGTCACCTCGGAAAGATTCACGCGAGAGTCTATTCTGAACTGCCCCGGGCAGAACTGACCACAATAGCGGACACAAACAAATCGGTCGCGCAGGAGGTGTCTGCCAAGTATAAGGCGAAAGCGCTTTACGACCACCGCGAAGCGATAGGTATGGTAGAGGCAGCCTCCATCGCAGTCCCAACAGACAGCCACTTCAAAGTCGCTAAAGACCTTATCCAGGCTGGGCTGCACGTCATCGTTGAGAAACCGATGACGAAGTCAATTGAGGAGGCGCAGGAACTTGTCAGACTCGCGAAACTCCATAACGTCGTTCTTCAGGTCGGGCACGTGGAGAGGTTCAACCCCGCAATCTTAGCGGTGAAGGAATACATCAAGAATCCAAGATTTATTGAATGCGACAGAATCAGCCCGTTCAGTTTCAGGTCAATAGATATAGGCGTAGTCCTTGATATGATGATACACGACCTGGACATAATACTCGCTTTCACAGACTCGCCGATTCGCGAAATTGAGGCGATGGGGGTCAGCGTTCTCGGTCCCTATGAAGATATGGCAAGCGCAAGAATCACCTTCCAGGACGACTGCATCGCTTATGTGCGCGCGAGCAGAATCTCCCGCAAGCGCGTGCGAAAAATCAGGATATTCCAGGAAGACACTTACGTCTCGCTGGACTACAGCACTCAGAAAGCGCAGATATTCAGAAGAGGAGAGCAGTTTTCGCTGGAAAAACTCGCCGCGCTCAAAGAGAGCGTTTCCTCCGCCGAAGAGGCTCAAAAACTCATCTTTGAGAAACTGCTCAATATCCGGGAAATAGATGTCAAAACTGATGAACCACTCAGGATAGAACTGCAATCATTTCTTGAGTCTGTCACGGAAGGAAAAGGGGCGGTAGTCTCCGGCGAAGCCGCGCTCAAAACTATGCAGATAGCCTCGTTCATACTTGAATCAATAAAGACGAGAAAGAGGATTTTCCCGAATGAGCAAAGTGGTCATAGTTGCAGGTGAAAGTTCCGGCGACTGGCACGGCTCAAACCTCGCTAAAGCGCTGAAAGAATTGGAACCAGGCATAGAACTCTACGGACTCGGCGGCAAAAGAATGGCAGAGTCCGGGGTCAACCTCTTTCGCGACGTGACCAAGCACGCGATAGTAGGCGTTTTTGAAGGCATTATGAGTTATCCGCGCCTCATAAGCACTTTCTTTTTCCTGCTCGCCGAAATAAAAAGACTAAAACCTGACCTCGTAATCCTCATAGACTATCCCGAGTTCAATCTAAGACTCGCTAAACGTGTGAAGCGCGCGGGAATCCCGGTCGTCTATTACATCTGCCCGCAAGTCTGGGCCTGGCGCCAGTACAGAACCAAAACGCTCGCCAGATACGTGGACAAACTCTTCGTAATCCTTCCGTTTGAGGAAGAATATTACAGGAAACATAATGTGAAGGCGCAGTTTGTGGGGCATCCTGTTCTTGACTCCCTTGACGAATCTCCTCCGCCTGCCTCCCTGCGCCAGGAATTGGGAATACCACCAGAAAACAGAATAATCGGGCTACTGCCTGGCTCAAGAAGAGCAGAGGTGAAACGGCTCTTCCCTGTCCTGAAAGAGAGCGCAAAACTGATTCAGCGCAAACTCCCAAATACATCTTTTGTAGTCGGTCTCGCCCCGCAAATCAAAGAGTCAAAACTTCACCTCAGCGATAAAGATGTAAAAGTGCATATCTCCCGCAATGCCCGCGAAGTGATGCGCTCAAGCGACCTCCTTCTGACCTGCTCAGGCACAGCGACTCTTGAAGCGGCTGTCCTCGGCACCCCTATGGTCATCCTCTACCGCGTCAACATACTTACCTGGATGCTCTTCATCAATCTACTGAGCACAAGACATATGGGACTATGCAATATTCTCGCAGGACGCCGCGTAGTTCCTGAACTCATCCAGTGGCGTGCAAGAGCGCATAAGGTCGCAAACTGCGTGATAGAAATGCTTCAATCGCCGCAACTGCCGGAAATCAGAAAATCCCTTTTGGCGATAAGAGATAAACTGGGCAAACCCGGCGCAAGTATGCGCGCCGCAAAAGCGATTATTGAATTCCTGCGAAAAACTTCCCCGCCGTCCCTGCGCAGCGGCTAACCCTTTATAGCACTTCACGATTGTCCGTATCCGCTGACGCAAACCAGCCAACGGGGGCGGCGTTCCAAAGCCCCGCCGGTGGCGCAGCCACTTCGGATGCGAGCGGGTGCTACCCGCCGCCTGCGGCGCTCGGCGGGGAAGAATCTACCGCCCCGATGAACGGGGCGGCTTTGGAACTAAGACGGTAGGTTACACCCAAACGTGAACTGCTATGGCCGCGTCACAGGGAGACGCGGCTTTCCCCCGCGTTGAAACGTGGGGCTTTATTACTTTTTCGGCTCCTCTTTCACGGGTTCTTTCAATTCCATAGAATAGGTCATTTCCTGGGCTATTCTTTCGGCAGGCGGCGTCTTGAGGTCGGTCGGATTGCGCATCTCTGTAACGAGCGTCATCTTGCTTTCGGATTTTACCAGCGTGCCGTCAGACACATCAAAGTAGATGACACCTGAACCTTCCTTCTGTGCAATGGCGAATTCTCCTTGAGACATTATCCCGCCTTCAAGCGAGAATTTGGTCAGTTCCAACTTTATTTTGGCACACTGCCGCTCGCCCACTTTTTCAAGCCCTTCAAATGTCAATTTGTATTCCACTTTCGCAGAGCCTAAAAGACCTAATGACATCTCATAGGTTACTGTCCAGGAATCTCCTTTGCCGACTTTGTCTTTTGGTAAAAAGCAAAGGCTCTGCAACGCTTTCTTCATCGCTTCGTCACTAAAGGCATCCTTCAGTATTTCAGCCAACGGATTGTCTTTCAACAGTTCCTGCATAAGTTCGGTGAAACCTTTCACCTCAAGTATAGTCCACTTCCTGTCTATTTTGAGGGAGAAGGGCTTCTCAAGCATCGCGACATACATTTTCAGCATCGGGTCGTTTTTTGCTTTCTCAACATCTTCTTTTTTTGTTGAATCAAACTCTTTCGTTCCCATCATACTTTCTTGTTTCATCTTTATGTATGAGAATTTCTGCTGGACTGTGGCGGTGCCCTTATCATCTACCTCAGTCACTTCCTGAACCAAACCATTTTCCTGCGAGGTGGCGAACTTCATCTCAGACTTCATCTCCCCCATACCAGAGATGGTCTGAGTCATAGACATTTTCTGGACGTATTCAAGCCGCTGTCCCTTCTGGAACTTGCAGAAGAGTTCCACCTTCTCGCCGGCAGGCTGCTCCTGAGCCTGTGAAAGAGCCGCAGCAAAGCAAAGCGCGGAAATCGCACACAAACCGACAAGCCACTTTCTCAACATAACAAGTCCCTCCTAATCAGAGACCACCCTCAAGCCGATAAGTTGCCAATATTATAGACGTAATTTGGTCAAGTTGTAGATTTTTCTTTTTTTGTTGTGTGGAGTCAAAACCCGTAAACTGTGTAGCACTTATCGCCTGAGCGCAGCGGGAAGTTTCAAATTTTTTGCCGTTTTAGAAAAATTTTTTGCGAAAAGTGTGTATATCCACAGCAGATGATGGGGGGACAAAAGAAAGTTAGAAGTCAGAAGTAAGAAGTATGAAGTGTGAAGTATGAAATTCCAAAGCCGCGGGGTTCATCCCCGCGGTTGACAAGTTTATCGGCGGGGAGTTCCAAAGAAGGCGGAAGGATGAAGGATAAAGAAAGCAAGCCCCGCACTTCAGTGCGGGGAAGGGAGAAGTGAGGAGTCAGAAGGCGGAAGTATGAAGGAAAGAAAAAAAGAAATAGTGAAGTTTGAACTGAAACTCTGTCGCAAAAATATCCCGGACACTGAACTCATCAATGACCTGAAAAGGGTGGCGCGGGAATTGGGCAAAGGGACTGTCAAAACCACAGAATACAAACGTTCAGGTAAGTTTTCCGTAGCCACGTTCGGGAGCAGGTTTTGCAGTTGGTATCGCGCCTTAGAGAGGGCGGGACTCCACAAATCCAGCAATCGTAATATAACCAATGAAGAGTTGTTCCAAAACCTCAAGGAAGTTTGGCACAAATTAGGCAGACAACCGGGAAGAGACTATATGCGCGCGCCTGTGTCAAAATACTCCGCAACCACTTACGCGGAGAGGTTCGGCACGTGGAACAAGGCTCTGGAGAGGTTTGTAGAGTTTGCAAATGGCGAAAAACTTCAAGGCGATTCCAGAGGTGAAAGCGGTGAAATACATAACGGGCGCAGGAAGAAAAGGAATATTTCCTGGCGGCTGAGGTTTCTGGTGATGAGGAGGGACAATTTCAAGTGCAGGTTTTGCGGCGCATCGCCTGCGACTGACCAGTCTGTAGTTCTTCAGGTTGACCATATCAAGCCCTGGTGCTGCGACGGGAAGACTGCAGCGCAAAATCTCCAGACATTGTGTTCAAAATGCAACATCGGGAAAGGAGACCTTCAGCAGAGGTCTGATGTCAGGAAAAGGTGAGAGCGGACTTGCTTCTATTTTCCGTTGACACCGGGAAGCCGCAGAAGATAATAAGTTTAGCCCCGATATGGGCTGCTACAGGAGGGTTATGTATGAGTGAATGTATTTTCTGCAGAGTCGCGGCGGGGAAAATTCCTGCGGACAAGATTTTTGAGGGAAAAGAGGTGGTCGCGTTC
>Ga0315280_10005988_pt1 | contig 17003 bp, 17 predicted proteins | sample YL17G06_40_MG_FD_203697 | JGI IMG/M metagenome (GOLD analysis project Ga0315280, IMG submission 203697) | Sediment microbial communities from Yellowstone Lake, YNP, Wyoming, USA - YL17G06_40 | ecosystem: Environmental > Aquatic > Freshwater > Lake > Sediment | place: USA: Wyoming | collected...
CGGGCCAAGGCCAAGGGATTCCTGTTCGCCTGGTGGAAGCAGGGCCTTGGGCACCGACACGTCCATGCTTGGCCGCCGCCGGCCGACCCGCCACCGCCCGCGCCTGTTTCGTGATGCCAGCTGCCGCGCGCAGCAAGACCGACCTCTGGTACGCCGAGGACTGGCACCTCGGCGTTCGCCTCTGGCGCCAGTTCGGCCCCTTCGTCTTCCTCGACCGCGGCCTCTACAACGTCGGCCGCGCCGCTGGGCGGCAGCGCCCAGGGCGGCACCAGTTAGACGGGCTGGCGGTTGCGTGGCGTGACTTGGGCTTGGCCTGAGGCAACTGTCGCCACATCGCCAATTGCCTGCCGAAGGAACCCATCCAGATTGGCCTCATCGGCCGCCGCACCGAACTGGTCCTCATCCCTTCCGGCCAGGGCCGCATGCGTATCGTCTCGCCGCACGAGCTCGCGCTCGGCGAAGTGTGACGGCCCACCTGTCGGCCCCGTCATGCGCGTGTGCCACATCGCACTCGAGGCGTGCGAGTGGCCGTGCGTCGGAACGCCGCAGACCATTGACGGCGGCCTGATGCCCGACCCGCCTTCCACCATTAAGGAAGGTAGGATCGCCCTCGATGACGAGAGGAAACTGTCCCACGGCGTGCCGCGCGAGGATGACACCAGCAGATCATCTGATCGAGATTGACCGTGGCCACTCCTGACGCCTGTCAGCCCTTGCCCTGAGTCTGTTCATCCTCAGATCAAGTCTCCGGGGCAAGTCTCCGGAGCATTGACACCCGTGTTCAGCGTGGTTATTCTGGCCACACGCAACGCAATGGTCTTTCCTCCTTAGCGGCTCCGGGGGGACAGTGATGGCTGGGTCTGAGGATTTCGCCAACAGCACCTCGAAGGAACCAGTGGCTGGAAGGTGCACTCAAGATCCCGTGGCCTCAACGCGGGCGGAGCCGCCCCCCCTCACCTCTGAAGTCCTTGTCACCAGCGCGGATCACCAAGCCTTGTCAACAGATCTTGGCCTTCCCTCGGCACTCCGACCTTACCAATGGGAGGGAGTGGGCTTCCTGGTGCGTAATGAGGCCGCCCTTCTTGCTGATGAGATGGGGCTTGGGAAGACAGTCCAGGCAATCGTGGCACTGAGGATCCTCTTCAGGAATTCGGTTTCCGGGCGAGTCCTGATCATCACCCCGAATGCCCTCGCGTACAACTGGCAGCGCGAGTGTGCCAAATGGGCGCCCGATTTGGTGGTACGCAGGGTGATGGGCACGGCCGAAGACCGGTTGGCTACCTACCAACTGCCGGTACAGGTGCTGATCGCAACCTACGAGCAGGTCCGGGCAGACGCCCTGGACATGGATACGGACATCCATTTCGAGGCTGTCGTGCTCGATGAAGCCCAACGGATCAAGAACCGCCATTCGCTGGCCGCGCTCGCCTGTCGTCTTCTTCGTCGCTCGAAAGCTTGGGTCCTGACAGGGACTCCGTTGGAGAACAGCATCGAAGATCTGATTTCGATCTTCGTTTTCCTCTCGCCGGGTCTCGTGGACAGCGGAATGCCGCCGGCAGAAGTCCATCGCCGAATCCAGCCCCACTTCCTGCGTCGTCGCAAGAAGCATGTCCTCAGTGAAATGCCCCCGATCATTATGCAGGACATGATGCTGGAACTGGCCGGCGCGCAGGAAGCAGCATACACTGATTTCTGGCTGGCCAGGCGTGCCAGGGCAAAGCAGAACGGTGTTCCAGTGTCTGATGGTGCACTGTTTGCCCTCATAACCAAGCTCAAACAGATCTGCAACTACGAGCCGGACTCCGGAGAATCAGTGAAGTTGGAGGCACTGTCCGTCCTCCTGGAGGATTGTTCCGAACCTGAAGACAAAGTCATTGTGTTCTCCCAGTACGTCGAGACCCTGAAGTTCGTCTCCGATCACCTTGGCTCCTTCACCCATGATATCTACACGGGGGAACAGTCCCAGGAAGAGAAGGACCGGATCTTAGACAAATTCAGGAAACAGCCAGGCCCCCGCGCGCTGCTGATGTCCCTGCGTGCCGGCGGAGTAGGCCTTAACATCCAGGAAGCGTCCACAGTAGTGCTGTTCGACCGTTGGTGGAACCCAGCGGTTGAGGACCAGGCGATTCAGCGAGCGCATCGCTTCGGGCGGACCCGGCCACTACACGTGATTCGCTTCCTTGTTACCGATACAATCGAAGAGCGCATCGAAGCCATCCTGAAAGAAAAACGGGCGGATTTCGAGCGTTATGTGGAAAACGCAGAGAACGCCCCGGTCCGGGCTTTCACGAGGGAGGAATTGCGCAGGATTCTGGCGTTGACCGTAGGTGATACGGATAGAGAGCAAGGGACATAAGGTCCATTTGAGGAGGAGAACCAATGGCGAAGGCGAAGATCATTGAGACTAGGGAGATACCGCTCACCAGCTTGGTTGTCGGCAAAGCCCAGGTTCGCGTTCGTGATGTTGGCAAGGAGATTGACGAACTCGCCGCCAGCATTGCGAAGATCGGACAGCTCGAACCCATCGTCGTGTGTCCTGCCAAGGAGAAGGGCAAATTCGAGATTCTTACTGGCCAGCGCCGGTTTCTTGCCCATAAGCAACTGAAGAAGGACAAGATCATGGCCTGCATCCTCGACCGCGAGGTCGACGAGACCGAGGCCAAGGTCATCTCCGTCACGGAGAACCTTGTCCGCCGCGACTTGAACCGCAAGGATCTCATTGATGCCTGCACCGCCCTCTATCGGAAGTACGGTTCAATCAAGGACGTAGCCGATGAGACGGGGTTGCCCTATCCCAAGGTCGCTCTTTTCGTGAAGTATGATCGGCTCGCCCCGGAGTTGAAAAAACTCGTAGACAGTAGCGAGGTGGACCTGCAAGTTGCACTCCGCGCGCAGGACGCTGCATCAGTCAGCGGAAAGTTTAAGCCCGAAGAGGCGGTCGTGCTCGCCAAGGAACTCTCGCAGATGAGTGGTGCGCAGCAAAAGCGGATCGTCAAGAACCGCGAGGAGGATCCCGACGCAGACATTACCGATGTCATCGAGGCCGCAAAGACCGGCGAGAAGATTACCCAGATCGTTGTCACGATAGGCGGGGCACTCCACCAGTCCCTGAAGCAGTACGCCAAAGACGAAGACACAACCGTTGATGACGCTGCCGGCTCACTGATCGAAGAGGCTCTGTCCGGCAAGGGCTACGCCACGGGAGAGTAGGAATGCTGCCCGGCCTGACTCATGAGGAAGGACGCAACCTTATCATGTCCGTAGGGACATACCGCGGGACCCGCCGACTATCACCCGTCGAAGTTGCGACGCTTTTCGAGAAGGCGATAACCGCGGGTGCCTCGCCCCAGGAATGCGCGCGCACTGCCGGATTCAAGGGGTCAACAATGATCCCCAAGTTTCTCAGGCTGCTGCGGCTCAACAGCAATCTTCACCACCTCATCGGATGGGGGCAATCTGGTGCGAGCATATCATTTATTGCTGCGTCTGAGATTGGCCGCCTCAATGAGGATGAGCAGGCGGAGGCGTTTGATGTCGCTATAGGCAACCAGATGACAAAGATGGAAGTCTTACATATGATCCAACTCAGAATACGCTCGCGGCGGCGAATCACGGCCTGCGCAACTGATATTGTGCGGATGAGGCCCAAGGTCACAAGAGTGCACGTGTTTCTTGGTGCCGTGACCGACGAAAGCACGAGACAGAACCTGGCTAAGCTGAAACAAAGTGAGAGGGATCAACTTCTTGCGTCTGCCCTCACGGAGACATACGGTTCTCTTCCGAAGACTTCGGGACGGCTTGGAATCGAACGGTTCACCATCGTAACTGACGGCCAGGGCGCCGCTCGCCTCAAACGGGGCCAGGGACCAGGTTTCGAAGTCGCCATCAACGAGTCGCTGTCAACGAAGGTACCCAAGGTATGAGTAATGGGCGAATCGGTGTAACTGCGTCTGGCGTCATCATGTTGGGGCCGGACGTTACGTGTGATGGGTTCCACCGCGAATATGCTGCGCGGATCCAGACTCACGTACATCTGGACCACATGCACAACTTCGCGACCAGCAAAGGACTCCAGGATATTTACCTCTCAGGTGAGACACTGCAACTTCTTGTTGCCGAGTTTAATGCCGATCTTTCCGTGCGCGACAACCTGATTCCGCTGTCGTTCGGCGAGCCGCGCACCGTCAGGTCTTCCCGCGTGATGTTGCTACCATCCGAGCACATGCTCGGTTCAGTACAGGTGGCCGTAGAACTCGCAGACGGTCTGCGCGTCGGCTACTCGGGTGACTTCCAGTGGCCGCTGGAAGAAGTGATCCAGGTGGATCAACTCGTTCTCGACAGCACATATGGTTCCCCGGGAAGCGTACGCCGGTATACTCAGGATGAAGCCGAAGAGCGGCTGCTTCGCACAGCCGTGGAGAAACTTCGTTGCGGCCCCCTGCACATCAAAGCCCACCGCGGGACCCTCCACCGTGGGTTACAGGTCCTTTCGGAAATCGAGAAATGCCCGATCGTGGCAAGTCCGCGCTTGTGCGCGGAGGTCCAGGTATATCGCGACTTCGGTTACCCTATCGGGCTCGTCTATTCGGTCAAGTCACCCGAGGCAATCGCAGCCCTGAAGTCTGACCGGTTCATCCGATTCTACGGGATGGGCGACCAGTTCCCGGTGCAGTTGAAGTCGGGTACGGCAATCACACTCAGTGCCTTCATGACGAACCCGGATAGTCCCGTCTTGGAGTACTCAGATCGGGCGTTGAGCGTCGCGCTCACGAATCACGCCGATTTTGAAGGCACATTGGAGTACGTAAAGGCGACGGGTGCCAAGTATGTTGTAACGGATAACTCCCGAGGGGGGCACGCGGTGGAGCTGGCACTTGAGATCAAGGGGCGGCTCGGCATTGATTCAATGCCGTCGAGACTAGAGTTTTCACACGAGTGGGGGGTGTAGCCCATGGCCATGGGGCAGAACTTCCCGGTCAGCGACTACTACCGAGATCAGGTTCTTGATGCCGAGACCATCTCTCGCGCAGGCGGCTGGTGGACTGCGGTGCTCTTGATCCGAGACCCAAGGACGGAGAAGCCCTTTCTTTCAGTTTATCGGTGGCAACTCGACGGAGACATTTGGGGGACCCGCAAGAGTATCGCGTTCAAGAGCAAGAAGCAGATCCAAAAGGTTCTCGCCTCGCTCCAAAAGATGTCTGACCAAGTTGAATAGAAGGGACTCTTTGTATGACGGTGATTGGCGCCATAAAGCGAGTAATGCGGGCACATGGGCAACCTCTATCTGTGAGCGAGATATGCGATGAGATAATTGCCAGTGGTTACTATACATTTAGAACACAGCACCCCAAGAATATAGTCGGACACGCTTTGCGCCGGCACTGCATCGATATCGATTTCACGGCCTCTGGCCGCAAGCGTTGGTTTCGGCTGGTTGACAATGACAAGTATGCTCTACTTGGCGCTGGAAAGCGCGCATCGGCTAGCGTTCATGGTGTAGCAGGTAATCCAGACGAGACGAAAGGGAATGCGACACATCACCCAACCATCAAGGAGACCATCCTCGCTGTTATGAGCGACGCTGGTAAGGCGCTCTCCGCAAATGAAGTCTATCAGCGTATTGTTCAGCGGAAGCTCTATGAGTTCCATGCTCAACAGCCTGACAATGTGGTCAAAGGGTTGATTAGGCGGCACTGCAAAGACCTGGATTTCCCTACTGCGAAACCTACCAAGTTCTTTGGAATGAAACGCGACGGGAAGTTCTACCGCCTCGATGTCCCTCTTGTCGCGAGGATGGGACAGAGCCGTGGCAGCCCGCGCCGTGCCGCTCAGAAACCCACGATAAACTCGACGCTTCGTCAGCTCCGAGAACTACGGCGCCTTCATCTCGATCTCACAAAGGAACGTATACTTCAAGATGTGAAGAAGCTCTGCCCTGCGGCTTTTGAGCGATTCGCAAGGCGATTGCTTGAAGTCTACGGCTTTGAGCGCATGCAGGTAACGGCAGTGACGCGAGACGGGGGAATTGATGGCTTTGGGAAGCTTAAGGTAGGGCTCGCCGTCATGGGAGTCGCTTTTCAGTGCAAGAGATGGATACGGGCAAACGTGGGGCGACCTGAGATAGACAAGTTCAGAGGAGCGATTCAAGGGGAGTACGAGCAAGGCATACTCTTCACGACGGCCCGTTTCTCGGCTGGTGCAAAACAAGCCTCCATCAAGCGCGGAGCGGTCCCCATAATCCTGATAGACGGGCCTGGCGTTGTCGACCTGATGATTGAGAAGGGGTTTGGTGTAGAGCAGGAGTCCTTACCCGTCTACATATACGCCCTTGATACGATAATCTCCGGAGACGAGGAGGGGGACAGGGGTCGTTAGCACGACCTTAGCATTGGCTCGGCTCGCCTGGGAATCAAGATTCAAAGCACAGGGTCAGCCTCGCGGTGTGGCATTCTGCGGAAGTTAATTGTCCCGAGTTGGAAGTTTTCATGTTGACTTCCACTTCCTGCTTCCGTACGATGCCGCCATGAACGAATCGGTACCCCAGGACTTTACATACTTGTTCCCCGCCATCCGCGGCGTGCAGGGTGGCCGGGAATACTACGTAACCATGTGCCCCATGGCGTACATCACGCGTCTCTTCAGTTTCCCCGAGAATGACCTGCCCCCGGAGATGCGTGCTCAGCGAGTCCTGAACAAGGGGCGCATTCCGGCAATCATGAGGTACATCCTTGACAACCTCAAGACATACGTCTTCTCCTCGCTTTCGGCCTCAATTGACGGCCAGGTCACTTTTGTGCCTGCTGGTCAGGACCAAGTAAGCCGGAAGCTGGGCATCTTGTCAGTCCCCATGAACGCGAGGATCCTAATCAACGATGGCCAGCATCGCCGCGCGGCTATTGAGCGTGCCCTGGAGGAGAATCCGGCGCTGAGGTACGAGACCATCTCGATTGTCTTCTTTGTGGACTCCGGTCTTGAGCGCAGCCAGCAGATGTTTGCGGACCTCAACCGGCACGCGATACGCCCAACCAAGTCGCTCGGCATCCTGTACGACCACCGCGATCCTATGGCCAGGTTGGCGCACGAGCTTTCCCAGGAAGTCCCCGTTTTCCGCGACATGACCGAGAAGGCCAGGAGCACCATTTCAAACCGGTCGCGGAAGCTGTTTACCCTGAGCAGCATATACCAGGCAACGAAACGCCTCCTGGGCAAGAAGGATGGTGAACCCGTCACGCCGGCGGAGAAACAGCTGGCTGCTACCTTCTGGACGGAGACCTCGCGTCAGGTCCCAGACTGGCAAGCGGCCGCGGAACGGAAGGTCTCGCCTTGCGAACTTCGCAGTGAGTGCGTTCATGCCCACGGGGTCGCGCTGCATGCGTTGGCCATCGCGGGCTCCTCGCTGATTGCCACCCATCCGCGGAACTGGCAGAAGAAGCTCGTGGGTCTGCGCAAGGTGGACTGGTCCCGCAGCAACGCCAAACTGTGGGAAGGCCGTGCGCTAATCGGAGGCCGTCTTAGCAAGTCGCAGAACAACGTTATCCTCACAGCAAATGTCCTGAAGAAGGCCCTCGGGTTGCCGCTCTCGCCCAGCGAGGAGAAGGTGGAAAGGCTATATGCCAAAGCAGGCCGACCAAACAGAGAATAGCCAGCCCGGCCGGCGGGAAAACCTGACCAGACAAGTGTTGGACGCCTGCTTGGAATTCATGCGCCAACAGTACCTGTCGGACAGTCGACCGTGGATCATAGGTTACAGTGGAGGCAAAGACTCGACCTGTGTCCTCCAGTTGGCTTGGTATGCCCTTTCTACACTCCCAAGCGACCAACTTTCAAAGCCTGTCTACGTCATCACGTCCGATACGCTCGTCGAGTCTCCCGCAATAGAGAAGCATCTTGAACAATCGGCAAGGCGAATCAACGAGGCGGCTGAGATTCAGGGTCTACCATTCGAGGCACACGAGGTGATGCCCATTGTCGAGGAATCCTTTTGGGTGAACCTGATCGGGCGTGGATACCCGGCCCCGTACAAGAAATTCCGCTGGTGTACGGAGAAGATGAAGATCAAGCCAACAACCAGGTTTATCCGGGAGAAAGTGGCACAATACGGCGAAGTGGTCCTTCTTCTAGGGTCGAGAAAGGCCGAGAGCTCAACACGCGCCCAGGTGTTCATCCATCGCCGTCGGATCGGCGCATGCCTGTCAAGACACACAGACTTGCCGAACGCCTATGTTTTCACCCCCATCGAAGACTGGTCAACTCAGGACGTATGGACGTATCTGACAAGCACGTCCTCCCCCTGGGGCGGAGACAACCGTGAACTTGTAACGATGTACCGGAATGCTCAGGCTGGCGAGTGCCCTCTGGTTATTGACAAGTCCACGCCCGCGTGCGGGGGTGGCCGTTTCGGGTGTTGGGTGTGTACGGTTGTCGACCGGGACCGAACGATGGAAGCCATGATCGACAACGGAGAGCACTGGCTACAGCCTCTCTTGGACCTCAGGAATTGGCTTGCAGACACAGCAGATCCGGCCAGGAAGGGACACATCCGCGAGGTACGGCGTAGGACGGGCAGGATTGAGTTCTTCAGAGACGCTGGCGGGAAAGCCACTTTGAGCCACGGCCCCTTTAAGATGTCATTCCGCAAGGAGATTCTGGAGCGGCTTCTCGGGACGGAGAAAGAGGTACGAGAGCACAGTCCGGATCCGACGGTCAGATTGATTCGTGATGAGGAACTGCACGCGATTCGGCAGATCTGGTCGCACGAGGAAGGCGACTGGGAGGACTCGCTGCCGGCTATCTACGAGAAGGTCACCGGTAAACGCCTTGACTGGCTGGCCGACGACTGGTCTGGAATGGGTGGCGCCGAAAAACGCATCCTGGAGCAAGTCAGCCAGGAGTGCAAACTGCCGGCCAAACTCTTGGTGGAGCTCATGGATGTGGAGCGCGAGCATCACGGGATGAGTCGGCGCGCCGGGATTTACGGACAACTGGAGAAGATCTTGAAGAAGGACTGGCGGTCTCTCGAGGAAGCCTGGGCCGATCAGAATCGGACGGACGGCAACGGGCGGTCCCCCAAGGAGGAATCTGGTGCGCATTAACCGGGTCGTCCTGGAGAACTACGGCCTCTACTCTGGCAGGAACGAGATCGACCTCATTCCAAGGAACAAGGGACAGTCCGCACGCCCAATCATCCTGATTGGCGGCATGAACGGTGCCGGCAAGACGACCCTCTTGGACGGCGTCCGGCTTGCCCTTTACGGCAAGAACGCGGTGGGCGACAGGCTGAGCGATAAGAGTTACCATGAGCATCTGCGTGGGTTGGTTCACCGATCCCGCAATTCCCTGATTCAGTTCAACTACGCCAGGGTGGGCGTAGAGTTCGACTTTGTCTTTCACGGCAAGCGAGATACATATTATGTGCAGCGATGTTGGACGCTTCGAAACGGAAATGGCGTCCAGGAGAGTCTGCAGGTCTACAGACGCGACGGCACATCGCAGGACGGCGACTACAACTCTTGGCCTACGCTGGCCGATCTTGAGCCGGAACACTGGCAGGCATTTGTGAGCGATGTCGTGCCGGAACGTCTCTCTCAACTTTTTTTCTTCGATGGTGAGAAAATCCGACGGATCGCCGATGATATCTCCGGGGATACCGCCATCGCGGAGTCGGTCCGTTCACTGCTAGGACTCGATACCGTCGTCCGACTGAAGGCGGACCTGGCCATTCTGGCCACGCGGGAGGCAAAGCAGCACATGGCATCCGACGATGCCGGCGCCCTCGCCCGGGTGGAGGCGGAAATCGAGGCAATCCAGGCGTCGCTGGATGCCCTGAGCCAGAGTCGGGCTGAACTGGAGACCTCGATCCGCGGAGGGGAGGGGGAGATCAGGAGGCTGGAGACCCAACTCCAGGAACAAGGTGGAGCGTTTGCCCGGGACCGACCGGAAAAGCGGTCCAGGCAAGCTGTACTCGAGTCGGAGATTCAGAACATCCAGCGCCAGATTCGCCAAGAGTGCGAGGGGCTGTACCCTCTGGCCCTGTGCCCGACTATCGCCTGTCGCTTGGATGCTCAGATTGAGAGCGAGGCCCGGCTGCGTCGAAATATACTCCTCCGCGAGGATGTCGAGACCCTGAAGGCTCAGCTGATCCATAACCTCTCGTCTTCCTGTAACCTCAAAGTGAAACCGGTTCGACAGGAAGTCATCAGGATCGTGCAAGATACGTTCGCACATCACATGGAGGGACCGACTGCTTGCGCCGGCTGCGATCTGCTGGGGTTATCCGAAGTCGATGCGGGTCGGGTTCTGGACTGGCTTCGCGAGGCTCGCGAGGGTGCCGCGGAAATCATGCGGAGGCTCTGTAGTGAGATCGAGGCCAAGGAACGAGAGGCCCAGGAAATCCGTCGCCAACTCGACATGGCCCCGGAGCAGATAGTCTTGGCCGCCGTATTCGGCGACCTGAGTGTTCAGAACAATCTTCTTGGTCAGAGGCAAGCCGAACTCAAGTCTCTCGATGAGAAGGCTACGACGCTCAGGAATGAACTTGCCGCGCGAGAACGGGAGAAGCGTCGCCTGGAGGAAAGGGGTAGGGAAGGGGCACGTATCGAGGACCGCATAGACATGGTGGAAAACGCGCAGAAGGCCCTCGACAAATACCTGGCCCGCCTGACTCAGTTGAAGGTCGAGGCGCTGTGCCGGACCGTCACGGAATGCTTCAACCGTCTCTCGCGTAAGGGTGATCTGCTTCACGACATCTCAATCAGCCCGCGCACGTTCGAGGTTCATCTTCATGACAAGTCCGGTCAGACCGTACCACGGGAGGAACTCTCGGCGGGTGAGAAGCAGATTCTGGCGATAGCGATCCTCTGGGGGTTGGCGAAGACCTCTGGGCGCCCCCTCCCGGTTATCATCGATACTCCCCTCGGCCGACTGGATAGCGACCACCGCATGAACCTCGTGCAGAACTACTTCCCGCATGCCGGGCATCAGGTGATCCTGCTCTCCACCGATACCGAAGTGGACAAGCGTCTGTTCGTAGAACTCAGGCCGCACATCTCACACTGCTTTCACTTGGTCTACGATAAGCAGGAGCGGCGGACCCATCCGAAGCAGGAATACTTCTGGAAGGAGCAAGCCGATGCCTGAGCTCACCCTGAAGAAGATCCCCTTCACAACGGAATCTGATAACCGGCTTCGGATGCTCAAGGCCAGGACCGGCCTGGACCGAAACTACCTTTGCAGAATGGGGTTCTGCCTATCGCTTGAAGAGCCGGGCATCCCGGCACTGCCAGAGGAAAAGACCAAGGGCGCACGGGAGATCGACCGGTACACACTGCTGGGTCAGCACGGTCAGGTCTACGTTGCGCTGCTTCTGGTCTGGATGAAGGAACACGGGGTTCCTGTATCTGAAGCCGGTGACGTGGACGCCACTTTCATCGCACACATGAACCGGGGCGTCGAGATTATCACCGCCCGCGTGCGGAGCTTGGCTGACATGGCAAGCCTCCTGCCTCGCAACCAGGCGGCTGCCTGCACCTCGGCAGAGGCCAAGTGATGGTGCGCCGTGGCCGATGACCTGAAACTCCCGATTTATCTGGACCACCACGCTACCACACCCGTGGACCCGCGCGTGTTGGAAGCGATGATTCCGTACTTCAGCGAGGTCTTTGGCAATCCTGCCTCCAAGAACCACGCTTTTGGCCGCGATGCGCATCGTGTTGTTGAAGCCGCACGCGATGTTATCGGGAAGACCATCAATGTGAAGCCGCAAGACGTTTGCTTCACGTCCGGCGCGACCGAGGCCATCAATCTGGCCATCAAGGGCCTGTTCCTCGCCAACCGTGGCCGGCACCAGCATTACGTCACAGTCGCGACGGAACATAAGGCTGTCTTGGATTCATTTCACAGGATTGAGTCCGAAGGCGCCGAAGTAACGTATCTGCCGGTGGACGGGCAAGGGATGCTGGAACCCCAGCAGGTAATCGATGCCATCCGCCCACAAACGATCATGGTCAGCGTGATGGCCGCCAACAACGAGATCGGGGTCATACAGCCGATCAATGAGATCGGCGCTATCTGCCGTGAGCGGAACGTTTTCTTCATGACCGATGCGACCCAAGCCCTGGGGAAGGTCCCACTTGACGTGCAAGCCATGAACATTGACCTACTTGCCTGCTCAGCGCACAAGATCTACGGGCCGAAAGGCATCGGCGTTCTTTATTGTCGCCGGAGCATGCCGCGTGTCCCGCTCATACCCATCATCGATGGCGGCGGACACGAGCGCGGCCTACGCTCCGGCACACTGAATGTCCCGGCGATTGCAGGCTTTGCGAAGGCAGTTGAACTGAGCCTGAAAGAAATGAAGGCCGAGCAACCCCGGTTGCGGAGGATGCGCGATGCGTTGTATCAGGCCCTAAGGGAAGGCATCCCGGACCTCAAACTGAACGGTCACCCTGATCACCGGCTTGCCGGTAACCTCAACGTCTGTATCCCTGGCGTCGAAGCCGAAGCCCTTATCATCGCCCTCACCGACACCATCGCCATATCATCCGGTTCCGCCTGCACCACGGCCGCCGTAGAGCCGTCTCACGTCCTTAGAGCCTTGGGCCTCTCCGAAGTAGCCGTCCACTGTTCCATTAGGCTTGGCTTGGGGCGCCAGACGTCACGCGACGACACCAACTTTGCAGCAGAGGTGATCGCAACGGAAGCACGGCGCATCCGGTTTCTTGCCACACACTGACTACATGCTGAAGACGCGTACCGCGGCGCACAGCAGCGCTCTCTGCCAGGCTTCAACCTCTATGACCCGCCATTGCCTTTTCTGGGCGATCTCGCGATTCATGAGGTTGCTGGAAAAGCGCAACCTCTTCCGTTTCGACGCAAAAGGCACATTGCCTATTTCCTGATTGGCCCCGGGGTCCAACACGGTGAGATTCCCAATAGTGTTTTTGAGCGCCTCCAATCCCGGTTCTACGGTGGCCGAAGGCGCATTCTGGGGATATATGTGTTCAATGGTAGTGTTCTTGAAATCGAACACGCGAGAATGGTCCTCCAGATGCCATCGCCTTCTTCGGCCACCGCGGCAGCCGCCGCTGACCCAAGGCCAGTTCTCCGCCAAGGTAATCAACAAATACTTCACATCCTTGTTCCCGCCGCCGTCCTCGTACTTCAGGCCACCAAGGTTTGCCGTAAATATCTCGTTCGGTGCGTATTCTGTGAGCAAGTTGTCCAGGTCTTGCCGGAGGCGCTGGCAGGTGAATCTGCTCGGGTCATCGTGAATCAGCTTGGCATGCTTAAGGTAAACTGAGGCCATTGGAGTCGCATGTGCCTTGCAGATTACCTTGTATCTGAAGAAGAACTTGTCAAGGTCGCGGATCACCTCTACAAACCTGTCCTCTCCCAGGGCGTGAGCCCCAATCAGAAGCGGCATGCAATGATCATGCTTGAGCACCTGGAGCAAACGCCGTAGCCGCGCGGTCTTCCACATAGCGGGCGAGGAAGCAAACGGCCAGTCTCCTTCGCGCATTTGCCTGGCCATTGCCGCAACTTCCTTGAAGGCGCGTATCTCCTGAACAACATCACCTGCCGAAAGCGCACGCGGGAAACGTTCCCGAACGAACTCGTCATAGAGTGTGGTTTTCCCGGCCGGCCTCCCGGTACACGAGGCATAGTACCACCGCAGGCAGTCCTGCAGATGATTAGGGCGTTCATCCTGAATCTCATCCCATAAAGCCTCCGCAAGCCCCAACTGTTTCTGCGATCTCGCCGTATCAAGCTTTCCAAGCGTATGCGCTCTGAGCAAGTCGCACTCTGTCAAGTTCAGGCCTCTGTCATTGATGACCTGGAAGAGCCTATATGCATCGCTGATATCGTCTGTTGCCAGATGAATCACGCTGATGGCTTGGCTCAGAAGGTTTTCGAGGCGAACCAATTGGCCAATCCTCGATTTCGCTGACCCCTTGCCAGTCAACCTCTGAAGTAGAGCATCGATTGACCCGGATGCTTCTGTCAGAAGCGTGTGCGAGTACCTCTTCGGAGAGGCGTCTTCCAGTGATATCAGTTTCTGAAAGAAATTGTCATCGTGTCGAGAGAGCCGCAGTCTCGGGAGTTCCTTGGGAACCATATTCGTTCTGTCCTCAAACACAATGTATTGGGATCGTAGGTCCCCTGCTCGCCGCGTGGCTACGGCCTGCATTTTGTCGCTGCGCGCTCCAATCGCCTTATACATGGACACCATGCGTGAAGCAAGCAACACGAAGGTCGCAAGACGCTGTTGTCCGTCAACTATGGTATTGTCGGCTCTGGTCTGGCCCGCCCTTGGTGTCTGGGCGCAGAGTAGCCCCCCAAAGAAGTGGTCGCGAGATCGGTCATCGCCCCTTTTCCTGAATGAACTCTCGATATCTCTGCAGAAGTCCGCGATCTCTTCCTCGCCCCAAGCATAGGGCCGCTGGTATTTCGGCACACTGAACACATTATTGCGAACGAAGAGCTCTCCAATTGTTATGAATTCAGGACGTATCTGCATGAGATGTCTCCTGTCAGGATACCGAAGTAGCGTGCATGGGCCTAGATATTGGCAGCACGCATCAAGTCCGCAATCTTCCAATGGAGAGCAGCAGAGAACCGCGCAGTCATGTCAAGAGTGAGATTCTGCTCCCCGCGCTCAACATTCCCGACGTAGTTGCGATGACATCCAACACGCTCGGCGAGCGCCTCTTGAGAAAGACGCAACTTGAGACGGCGTCGTCGAATGGCCCGGCCTAGCCGTATGCGATGCTGTGGGATGTTGCTGTTGGGCATGGGCAAATAGCACACCATAATAGTGCGGCGCTGTCTACCCACTATAGTAGTGCGTCATGGAAACCTGCGCACCGTGCCGCAGAAGGCAACGGGCGCTTTCCACTCGACGGAGCGAGTCGCACCGACTCGTCGCCCCGGCACGACCGAAATCGCCGCAAGCACCGACAAGAGAAAACGTTTCAGGCCACGCCAACCTCTTACGGCAATGAGAGATAGGCATGGCAGAAATATTTTTTCCTTCTTGACGAAGCATTCATCCTGCGTTAGTGTGCTGCTCATCCGGCCTGGCGGTTCGCATTGCTGCGGGCCGGCCGGATTGGAACGCGGGGCTGCCCCGTGAGCCGTCGGACACTTCCACCGGACCGTGATCCGGTTTGCTGCTTTTCGCCGTTGGCCGATTCGGCCATCTCGAAGTCTCTCCAACTCCTGACCCCTTTCCGAAGCGCCAACGCCAGGTTTTCACTTCGGCGTAGCGGCAGTCTGTACCGTGCTGGGCCGCCGGGAAGAATCCGCATGCTGGGCATGCCCCGCCTCATGAACCACGCGAAAGGGTACGCGCATGAGGGGGCACATTGTACTGGCCATCCACAACGATCCCCGGATCGTTCGTAGACTGAAGGAAACGTTCGCATCGCTGGGCGACAGGCACGATTGGGCTCGCAGCCAGGAAGATGCCCGCCGGCTGCTCGGCGCCAACGACTGCACCGACATCCTCCTGGACCTTGAAATCCCCGCCTGTTCCAAAGGGGGCATCCCATCCATTGACAACGGGCTGAGCCTGCTTGAGGAGTTGCGGGCCGACGAGCGGCTGGGCCACGTCCCCATCATCGTCACGGTAAGGCGGAGCGGGGCCAAGCCGGGTCTCGTTGTGCGTGTCATGCAGTGCGGCGCGACCGACTTCATCGAGAAGCCGTTCCCGACCGAGGGCCGCACGCTGCGCGTGGTCATCAAGGAGGCCCGGCTGCGGCAGGCGCCAGCAGGCCAGGCGGCACCGGCGCCGAAGCCCGCGCCATCGTCAGAACCGGCGCCGTTCAAAGGCGGCGAAATGGTCTTCTACTCGGACCGCGTGGAACTCTGCGGCGTCAAGATTGTAGGCGACACGGGCTTCGGCTACGCGCGAGCGATTCTCGTCCAGTTGGCGCAGATGCCGTACGGTCGCAGATGCGTCCATATGAGCAGCGACGCCCTGGCCCGGAAGATCGGGGCCGATGGCGGCAGCGCTTCGGTGATCGGTAGCATTCGCACGATTCGAGAGAGCATCAAGGCCAGGCTGCTGGAACGCCTCAACCTGGTCTGCGGCCGCGACGACGTCATCGCCAACGACGGCTTCCACGGTTACTGCCTCAACAAGTGGATCACCGTGCGCTACGCGACGGACAACGCTACTGGGCCGGTGAGCAACGCCGCGCAACCGGGTCAGCGCAACGGGCGTGAGCCTGTAACTGAGCCAGTGCGTGAGCCAATTCGTGAGCCTGTAAGTGCGCGAGTTGAACCGGCGGATGAGCCTGTAAGTGAGCCACTTACCCAGCGGCAGGAGCGGATTCTGCGCGTCCTCGGCAGCGGCGACAGCATGCGGGTTCCGGCGATTGCCAACCGCACGCGTGCCTCGCCCGCGACGGTGAAGCGCGAGTTGGCGCTCTTGAAGGGGCGCGGCATGGTGGCCTTCGAGGGCCCGCCGCGCAGCGGCCGGTACAGGATTACCGCCTCGAAGCAGCGCTGACTCTCGCGGCGGGGCAGGCTGGTATCGGAGCAATGACGCTAATTGCAGGAATCCGCGAGATCTGCTACAGTCAAGATCCGATACGGGGCGGTGTGTGAGCCATAAGCGTGTTGCCTGGGCAGCGGGGTTGCAGACGTTCGGTCCTGCGTGGACCACTGGTCATGTTCGTGAGAAGATGAGCGATGGAACGTGAGAGCCCCCAGTCCGGTTTCCGATTTGAGGACCCTTACCAGAACAAGGTCTACGAGAGGCTTCGGCACAACGGGTTCCACGAAGCAGCGGCCTTCTGGCACGATGCCTGCCGCATCATGGCGACGCATCGCGACTTTCGGGCGGCGACGCATCTTGTTGGCCACTGCCTTCGGGAGATGTACCGCCCTCGGTTTCTTGGACACTCGGACGGGAGTAATCATGCCGCGACCTCCGCGGCAAGGCAAGCATCTTTTCGGGCCTGGGCCGGCGTACGGAAGCCCAGGCGCTGGACGATCCACTG
>Ga0315280_10005991_pt1 | contig 16994 bp, 13 predicted proteins | sample YL17G06_40_MG_FD_203697 | JGI IMG/M metagenome (GOLD analysis project Ga0315280, IMG submission 203697) | Sediment microbial communities from Yellowstone Lake, YNP, Wyoming, USA - YL17G06_40 | ecosystem: Environmental > Aquatic > Freshwater > Lake > Sediment | place: USA: Wyoming | collected...
GGGGCCGGCCCCACATGCACCCCAGCGCTCCCCAGGCCACGGTCATCAGGTTGTACGATCCGGAGGCAAAGTCTCCGGCCGCCAACAGGAACCAGCGGTCCTTCCAGGCGCTCACCACCGGCAGGCGAAGTCGGTCGGGGTCGATGGCGGTTCGTTTCAAGGGCATCCTCCACCCCGAAGACTACAGGGGGCCGCCCGAACTGTCAAAGAGAAAACCGCGCGCGGCGCTGGGACTGCCAGAGATTCCTTGACGCCACCGCCGGTAGCACATATCCTACAGCTATTGTCATGCCGCACGCTTCCCTTTCCGGCTCCGGCTCTTCGCTCCGCCTGATCCGCAATCTCTGGCTCTGCCAGACGGGCGAAGGCTCGGTCGGGCCCGTGTTCGGGGACCTTAGCCTGGAGGGGGGGCGCATCCGCGAGGTGCGCCGGACCGACTTTCGCGCCTTCCTGCGCGGCCGGGCCGGAAGCCGGCCGCTTCAGGCGCCCGCTCCCGATGAGACCGGCGGGGCGGAGACGCTGGACGGGGAAGGCCGGCTGGCCACCCCGCCGCTGGTCAACTTCCACGAGCACCTCTATTCCCGCTTGGCCAGGGGCTTGAGCCCGGCCGGACCCACCGGCGGCTTCCTGGCCATCCTCGAAAATCTCTGGTGGCGGCTGGACCGGGCGCTGGACCTGGACATGGTCGAAGCCTGCGCGCGCCTGGGCGCGGCGGAGGCCATCCGCAGCGGGGTCACCTGCCTGTACGACCACCACGCCTCCCCCGGGGCGGCCGAGGGCAGCCTGGAGGTCATCGCCGGCGCGCTGGCGGAGGCCGGGCTGCGGGGGGTGCTCTGCTACGAGACCTCCGACCGCTACGGACCGGGGGGGGTGAAGGCCGCGTTGGAGGAGAACCGGCGCTTCCTCCAGACCCACACCGATGGGGAGGTTCGCGGCCTGCTCGGCCTGCACGCCCCGTTCACCTTGAGCGACGGGACGCTTCAGGCGGCCGCCGAAATCCAGCGTGAAACCGGGGCCGGCATCCACATCCATCTGGCCGAGGACCGCCACGATGCGGAGCACTGCCGCGCGCGCTACGGCCTGGCGCCGGCCGTGCGCCTCCAGCGCTTCGGGCTGCTCGGCCCGGACGGCATCCTGGCCCACGCCATCCACCTCGACCCGGAAGACCGGGCCGCGCTCGCCGCCGGCGGGGCCGCGGTGGCCTACAACCCGGACTCCAACCTGAACAACGCGGTGGGCCTGCCCGCTTTCGCCGCCCTTGCGCCCGAGGTGCCCGTGCTGTGCGGAACCGACGGCATGCACGGCAACCCGGGCCGCTCGATGAAACAGTTGTTCCTGCTCGCCCGCCACCAGGGCCTGACCGCGGAGGCGGCCTTCGGCTTCGCGCGCAAGATCTTCCACGACCAGGAGCGCTTCGTCCGCCGCGCCTTCCCCGATCATCCGGCCCTCAAGCCCGGCGAGCGGGCCGATCTGGTGGTCTGGGAGTACCGCCCCCCCACGCCGCTGGACCCCGGCACCTTCTGGGGCCACTTCCTCTACGGCGTGCTGGAAAGCTCCCCGGCCCTGGTCCTGCAGGGCGGGCGGCAGCTCCTGAGCGGAGGCCGGGTACAGACCCTGGAGGAGGCGTCCGCCGGCGCCGCCGCCGCGCTTCAGGGCGAGCGGCTGTTCGAACGTCTGGAGGCGCAAGGCCATGGCTGACCTTCGAGTGAAAGTGTGCGGCATCGAGTTCCCCAACCCGATCTGGACCGCGGCCGGTCCCGGGGCGGCCGACGGGGAGCTGCTCCTGCGGGCGGCCCGCGGCGGGGCCGGAGGCCTGGTTACCAAGACCCTGAGCCTCAAGCCGGCCAGGGTTCCGGTCCCGAACCTGGCCTCGCCGTTCTCCGGCAGCCTGCTCAACGCGGAGCTGTGGTCCGAGCTGGACTACCGGCTCTTCCTGGCCGAGGAGCTGCCCAAGGCAGGGGAGTCGGGCCTGCCGCTCGTAGTTTCCTTGGGCTACTCGCCCGAAGAGCTGGCCATTCTGGGCCGCGCGGTGAGCGAAACCGGCCTGGCCCAGGCCATCGAGTTCTCGATCCACTACACGGGAAAGGACCCGGCCAGCCTGGTGGCCCAGGCCCGGGCCCTCAGGCACGCCGCCCGCCTGCCCGTGCTGGCCAAGCTCAGCCCGGCGGTGACCGACCTGCAGGCGGTGGTGCGGGCGCTGGAGCCCATCGTGGACGGCTTCGTGGCCGTCAACAGCCTGGGCCCGGCCCTGGACTTCGACGTGGAGACCCTGCGCCCGGCGCTCGGCAGCCCGGACGGGCTGGGATGGCTTTCCGGGCGGGCCATCCTGCCGGTCGGGCTGTACTACGTGCAGGCCATCGCCTCGCTCACCGCTAAACCGGTGATCGGCGCTGGCGGCATCCGCTCCATCACCGACGTGGTGAAGTACCTGATGGCCGGGGCCTCGGCCGTGGAGGTATGCACCCTGGCCGTGCTGCAGGGGCAGGAGGTCTACGGGAAGCTGGCCGAAGGCCTGGGGCTCTGGCTCGACGCCCACGGCTACCGCAGCCCGGCCGACCTCAAGGGCCAGTACCAGCGCGCCCGGCGGGAGCAGGGGCTCGGGCAGGCCCGCCTCCGGGACCCCTCCTCGGTCGAGGCCAATCCTTATCCGGCGATCGATGCCCAGCGCTGCGACCTGTGCCTGATCTGCCAGCGCTCCTGCATCCATCGGGCGATAAGCTTCGAGGACAAGAGCTATAGCCTGGACCGGACGGCCTGCGTGAGCTGCGGCCTGTGCTGCACGCTGTGCCCCCGGAACGCCTTGAGCCTGCGGTAAACCCTGTCGAGGTCCGCCCCGCGCCGCTCAAGCGATCCGTCAGCCGGCCGCCTTGCCTCCCGCGGGCGGTTTGCGGACATTGAGGTGTGAAAAAAACTGCCCGCGGTGCATTACCTTGTGCTGGTGATTCGGCGCATCCTTATATGTCTTGCCAAGCTCGGAATAACCCAACTCGACGTAATACCGCGTCAACTCGGGCCAGATATATTGATGGGATGACTCCTCGGCGCCCAGGGAATTCCAGCTGCCGAGCATATAGACATTTCCTTGGGCATCGGCAGCCAGGGACTCGATCATCGAAACGCGTCGATTATCCTGATCCACGATTCGGCCATGGTCGATTACCTGATTATCCGCGGCGGGTTCTATGCCTATACTGCGCAAATGCAGCTCATCCTCAAAATGAATATCCTGTCGCTCATAATCCCGGACGGCTTCCGTCCAGTAGGTGCGCGCATCAGGCAAATCTTTATATTGAATGAAATAGACACGATCCTTCCGGTCATAGGCGAGGGATAAGAAGGTGGCGCCGATATAGGCGACCGGCTGAAAGGCCTCGCCCTTCTCGATGCTCTTCCTGGGGTCAAAGATCCATAGCCGCTCATCGCCGCCGCCAAGCCATCCGGTGGTGAACAGGCATTGCTCGTTGCCCGGCAGAGTGTCCAACCACGACCAGCTCCTCTCGGTCTTGAGCTTTTCAGCCGCAGGCGCGCCATCCGGTGCCAATTTGCCCAAGGGCAGGACATCTTTGTAACATCTGATGGCCTTGGCACGCGAATCATATCGATACAGATCGCCGTGATCGAAAGAAAGCGGCCAATGATTCTTCCACAAAGTGAACCAGCAATCTCCCTTGGTATCGATAAAGAACCAATAGGTGGCGCTCCTCTGCTTTTGTCCCACCAACCCAAGATCCGCTTTCTTTCCCGTTTCGATATCGACCTGGTATAGATGGCTGCCGTCTTTGGCCACGTCGGCGCTGGCCATGGGGACGACGAATACGTAGAGTTTCTTATTCTTGCCGTCGACGTTTATCGCGGAGTAGATCGTGTATCCGCTGCGAACGATCCCGAAATCCCTGAATTTGCCCGTTGCCAGTTCATAGCCGATGACATGGGCGCCGGTGTACCGGTCGATCGCCGGCTCCCAATAGTTCGAGAGGTGGGTGGTAAAATACAGCCACCCATCAGATTCCACAATGGGAGAATGGATTTTCCCCTGCGGCGGAGTTTTTCTTAGGTCTTCCCCGCATATCGCCGTCATATCCTCGGCAAGCATCGTCAATCTTCTCGTAGCCGGCTCGAATTTGAAAAAGGAGCTGCCGTGCAGTGGCGAATGGGTCGACGAGCCGAAATAGCAGCAACCATCCGAGGCTACGGTCATTCCCTGCCATTGGCCATCAAAATACTTTACGTATTTGTTTAGCGCGAATGAATGCACCGGGCAGTCCATCTATTACCTCCTGGTCTTCCTTCACCCGGAAACGGCCGTTGCGCTCAGCATGATCTTCTCCTGCGTCGCCTCTTGGCCCGTGAAGTGGCCGGTGATCCTGCCTTCGTGCAGGACGATGATCCGGTCGCACACTCCCAGCACCTCCGGCAGCTCGGAGGAGATCAGCAGGATGGCGATCTTGTTGAAGGCCAGCTGCTCGATCAAGGAGTGGATTTCCGATTTGGCGCCTACGTCGATGCCGCGCGTAGGCTCATCCAGGATCAGCAGCTTGGGGTTTCGAGCCAGCCACTTGCCCAGGCTGACTTTCTGCTGGTTTCCTCCGCTCAGGTTGATCGCGTATTGCTTGTCGCTGGGCGTCTTGATCCTTAAAAAGCCGATGTACTTGTCGGAGATCTCCAGCTCCTTCTTCTTGTTGATCAGGCCCAGGATGTTGATCCAGGGATAGGAGGGCAGGGCCAGGTTCTCCTTGACCGAGATCATCGGGATGATTCCTTCGCGCCGCCTGTCCTCGGTGACGTAAATGATCCCCTCCCGGATGGCATCGATGGGATGCTCGATCCGCAGCAGCTTGTCCTCCAGGCGTATCTCTCCGGAATCGTATTTATCCAGCCCGAAAATACAGCGGGCTACCTCCGTCCTCCCGGCGCCCATCAGGCCGCTCAGGCCCACCACTTCGCCTTCCCGCACCTCGAAGCTGATGTGCTCGAAGACTCCTACCCGGGTCAGATCCTTCACTTCCAGGATCTTCTTGCCGACTTGGGCCCGCTTTCGGCTGAATATATCCCCCAGCTCCCTGCCGACCATCATCCGGATCAGCTCTTTCTCCGTGACCTTCGAGACCGCGGAGCTGCCGACCAGCTTTCCATCCCGCAGTACGGTAACGGTGTCGGCGATTTCGAAAATCTCCGGCATGCGGTGCGAGATATAGACGACCCCCACCCCTTCCTGCTTAAGCCTTCTGATGATCGAAAACAATGTGCCCTTCTCGTCTTCGGTCAGGGCCGAGGTCGGTTCGTCCATCACGATGATCTTGGCATTGGAGTTCAGCGCCTTGGCGATCTCCACCATCTGCTGTTCGCCGACGGTGAGCTCCTTGATGGGCTTTCGCACCTCGATGTTCAGGTTGAAGCGGTCCAGGAGCTCCTTGGCCTGGCGGTACATCTTTCCCCAGCTCACGAATATCCTCAGCCTGCCGGGGATTTCCTTGCCCAGGTAGATGTTCTGCCCGACGCTGAGCTGCGAGATCAGCGAGAACTCCTGATAGATGACGCTGATGCCGAGCGTCTGCGATTTGTGCGGGGAATCGATGTTGACCTCGCTGCCGTTGATCAGGATCCGCCCGCTGTCCATGCCGTAGGCGCCGGCCAGGATCTTCATCAGCGTCGACTTGCCCGCGCCGTTTTCCCCGACGATCGCATGGACCTCCCCGCTGCTTATGGAGAAATCCACATCGCTCAGGGCCTGCACCCCCGGGAAAGCCTTGGAGATGCGCTGCATCTGCAGGGAGTTGAACGCTTGAGCGCTTATGGCCGACTCTTCGACGGCGGCCTTGCTCCGCTGCTCTTTCACCGCCTCCGCTTTCCTGGCCGTCTTGGGGTACAGCTGTCCCACTTGATCGATCATGACCGCCGCCAGGATCATCCCGCCCTTGACCAGGTACAGGGTAAAGGGCGAAATGTCCATGAGACCCAGCCCGTTGGCCAGCACCCCGACCAGAACGGTGCCCAGGATGGTGCCCTTGAGGTTCCCCTCTCCTCCCTTCAGGCTCGTTCCTCCGAGCACGACCGCGGTGATCACCTCGAACTCCAGACCAAGGCCCGCCCAGGGCTGGGCCGAGCTCAGCCGCCCGATGGTGATGATCGTTCCGATGCCCACGGTAAGGCCGCAGATCAGGTAGGTGGACATGATGATTCCGCCGGTGCGCACGCCGGTGGCCCGCGCAGCCGTGAGGTTGCCGCCCGCGGCGTAAATGTATTTCCCCCACACGGTGTCCCGCAGGATCTTGTGGAACAGCAGATACAGGATCAATACCAGGAACACCACCACGGGGATCGGTCCCCAGGAGGTCTGTCCCAGCCAGATGATCTGGGGGTTGTCCATCCGGATCGACTTGGCCCCGGTCAGGGAGAGGGCCAGGCCGCGGGCCAGGGTCATGGTGGCCAGGGTGGCCATGAAGGCGCTGATGAAGGAGTAGCCGATCATGACCCCGTTGAGCGCCCCGATGGCCATCGCGGCGAGGATCGCCGACAGGAGGCTCAAGGCGATGCTGCCGGTTTTGACCAGGACGATAGCCGCGATGGCCCCCGCGAAGGCGATGTTGGAGCCGACGGAGAGGTCGATGCCGATGGTCAGGATGATGAAGGTCATGCCGATGGCGATGATCGCCAGCACCGAAGTCTGGCGAATGATATTCATGATGTTGTCCAGGCGGAGGAAGTTCGGCATGATCAGCGAAAAAATCACGATCAGCAGGACGATAATCAGCGCCAGCATCAGGTAGCGGATGTTACGGGCGAAGGCTGCTTTGGCTGATTGGCCGCTCAGAATCCCTTTCATCGACCGCTCCTTCAGGCCCTGCGCATGCTGCGGGCAGGCTTGGTCAGCACCTGGTAGTAGAGCGCCAGGATGATCACCGAGCCCTTGAACACGTCTTGAAAAACCGGGGGAACGTTGAGCAGGTTCAGGGCGTTGCTGATCATCCCCACCAGCACGACGCCGATGAACGTCCCCTGGACGGTTCCCGAGCCTCCGTTGACATTGGTCCCGCCCAGGATCACGGAGGCCACGGCGTCCAGCAGGAGGCTGATCCCGGCCAGGTTCGCGGCTACCAGGGCCACCCTCGAAATGATGACGATCGCGGCCAGCCCCATGCAAACGCCAGAAAGGATATAGAGGATCGTCTTGAAGCGCAGGATCGAGATCCCCGCCAGGCGCGCCCCCTCCTCGTTATCCCCCAGCGCATAGGTGTACGCGCCGAGCCTGGTGTAGTTCAGGATCAGGTAGCCAATGATATAGAGCAGAATCAGGAAGATCGCCGATACCGGCAGGTAGGCGAAGCGCGCCCGTCCCAGGAAGCTCAGGAATGGATGGTTGAAGAACACGATCTGCCCGGTGGCCAGAATCTGGGTCAGTCCCTGAGCCACCGACATCATGGCCAGGGTGACGATGAACGGCTGAATCCCGACGCGGGTGATGAAAATGGCGTTCACGTTTCCCAGGACAACCCCCACCGCGATGGAGGCCAGGATCGACAGGACGATGTTCTTGGTGAGCCCAAAGACAATCCCCGTGCAGACGATGCACAAGGCGACGCCGAAACCGGCGGACAGGTCGATTCCCCCGGAGATGATGACGAACATCAGCCCCAGGGATACGATGCCCACCGGCACGATCTGCATGGAGATATTTACCAGGTTGGTAAGGCTAAGGAACCGAGGATTTACGGCCGCCACGATCGCGGCGAAAACCAGAAGCAGGATGACCGGCCCGTAGGCCTGGAACACCCTCAGGGCTTTGGCGGCTCGGCTCCTCCTGAGTCTCTTTGCATCGGGCATAATCCGCTCCTCTCGAACGGCAGATCGCTGGCGAGCGCGCCCGATCAGCGCTTGATTTCCACCGGGCGGTCGGTTTCAGCGGAGCGCAGTATGGCTTCCACGACCCTGACCGCGTCCACGGCGTCGGCGGTCGGCATGATGAAATCCTTCTTGTTCAGCGTGGCCCACACGAAATGCTCCAGCTCGACGCGCAGGTCCCCCATGATCTGCTGGTAAACCTCAGGCCAGACCGAGAGCTCCGGGATTTCCTCGCCCGAATCCTTGTACAGACGCACCCCCTGGCCGACTACCTCCAGGTGAGCCGCTCCCTTGGAGCCTACCGCCTCCACCCCGCACTCGATCGGCACCGGATAGTTTTCGGGAAGCGCCCAACTGAACTCCAGGCTGCCTATGGCCCCGTTTTCGTAGTTCAGCAGGACGAAAAAGCAGTCGTCCGCCCCGTAGGGCTTGTTCACCTTCTGCACCTTCTGGGCGATGACCCGGGAGATCCTGCATCCCGCAAACCATTGCACGATATCGACCTCGTGGATCCCGATGTAGAACAGGATCGAGGTCTGGTTCCTGATCCGCCGCGCGGTGAGCCTGGGGTTCAGCTTCTTGGCCGAGAGATGAACCAGATCGCCCAATTTGCCCTGGGCAATCTCGTCGTGAACCTTCACGTACCTGGGATCGAAGCGGAGAATGTGGGCGACCATGAGCCGCACCTTCGCTTCCTCGCAGGCTTTCTGGATCTTGAGCGAATCGGAGGCGGTTCGGGCGATGGGTTTTTCCAGCAGGATGTGCTTTCCGGCCTTCGCCGCCAGCAGCGCGGGCTCCACGTGGTAATCGTCGGGCGTGCAGATGCTGACCGCGTCGATGTCCTTGCGGCCGACCAGCTCGGCGATCGAGTCAGCCTGAGCGCAACCCAGCTCGTTGGCCCATTTCCGCGCCAGCTCGGGATTGGAGTCCGTGACCGCGACCAGCTCGGAGGCCGAAAGCTCACTGAAGATGCGGGCGTGCAGCGCGCCGATGAAGCCCACGCCGATCACCCCGACCCTTAACCTATCCATAGTCCGTTTCTCCTAGGAAAAATAAGGTATTGGGCTGTAAACGATACAGCCCAATACCGAATCTCAACTCCTGACCGCTAGTAGTTTTTAGTACTTCAGCTTGCCCGGCCCGAGTTCTTCACCGGCTCTATAGAAGATCTTCATGCCGTTTTCCGGCTTAACCCAGTCGACCTTGCTGAGGTCCATCCCGCGGTCCTTGAGCAGCTGGGCTGTATCCGGGTTCATGACGAAGTGGGTCGGCAGATACACTTTCTGGGGTACCTTCACTCCCCTGGCCAGCATCGCCCCGACCGCCACGTTCCAGTACCCGACGCGCGCCGACCCGGTCAGAAGATCGGCCACGATCTCGCCTTTCTGGATCAGCTGCTGGCTCTGGATGTCGCCGTCGTAGGTGAAGATCTTGATATCCGCGGCCCTGCCGGAAGCCCGGATCGGCTCCAGGGCGCCCAGAGTCACGCCGTCGCTGACGCAGAGGAAGGCGTCGATCTCTGGATAGGCGGTGAGCCAGTTCTCCATGACCTTCATGCCCTTAACCGGGTCCCAGTCCGAGGGCTGTAGCGAAAGGACCTTGATGTTGGGGAACTGCTTGATCCCGTCCTCGAAGCCGCGCTGCCGCTCGTCGGATACGAAGTTGCCGGGACCGCCCACCAGGCACACGACGTTGCCTTTCTTGTTCAGGTAGTAACCCGCCATGGTGGTCAGGGTTTTGAAATCTTCGTAGTCGTTGTATAGCGTGTTGACGTTATACGGGGTATCCACGAAGTTGCCCGCGGTGATGACGGGGATGCCCGCCTCATGGACCTTGATCACTGCGGGGGCGATCGCCTTCTTGTCGATGGGGTCGATCATGATCACGTCGACCTTCTGCTGGATGAAGTTCTCGATGATCGCGATCTGTTTTTCCAGGCTGCCCTCGGCGCTCTTCCAGATCAGCTTTATGCCGTAATCCTGGCTGGCCAGGGCACCCGCAGCCATCATGTTGGCGAAGAAAGGATGGTCCAGGTTGATCATCGCGATGCCCATCACGGGCTCTTTCTTCTCGCCCGGCCCGGCTCCCGCGAACAGGGCGGATACGCCGGCTACGAGGAGAAGCACTGAAAGACATAGAGCAAGCGTCTTCTTCATCTTTGCCTCCTTGAGGAATCAACGCTTTTGGTATGCTCCTTACAGGAGCTTTTGAGGACCGAAACTTATGAAATTCGCAGTTATTCTAGGCCATCCCGGCTGGACTCGCAATGGTATTCTGGTAGAGAACCGAGCTGGCCCGATGTGCACGATGCACAATGCCCGGTCTAAGAGAGGACACTATTTCCTCTCCACGCTGGCGCCGGGCAGCCGGAGGTAGCGGGCGAGCATGGACAGGAAGTCGCGGGCAGGCGCATTCCAGCGCACATCGACCCCGAAAAGCTCTCTCATCCTTTCCAGCCGCGCGGTCAAGGTGTTCCGGTGGATATTGAGGCGGCTCGCCGCTTCCTTGGCATTGAAGGCGCTTTCCGACAAGGCCTCGACGGAATCGCGCATGATCCTGACGAAGTCGGGCGGCAGGAGCTCCGCCGTGGCGCCGAAGATCTGGCACAGCTCGGGGCGCGGAACCAGGCTGATGAGGTATTCCAGGACATGGTTGTAGAAGAACACGGGGGCCGCATCGGGAGGCTGGTCCGCGATGTGTCCTGCCAGCCAGAGCACCTGGCGGTAGGCTGCGCGGTAGTACCGGAAATCCTTCTGGTAGGAACCGACGCACGCCCGGTACAGGCCCGATCCGCAGCGGGAGCGGGCCGCGGAGGAAGCCGAGGCTACATATTCCGACGTCTGCGCCTCGTACTCGGCCACGATGCCCGTACCGGCAAACCGTACCATCTTGAATACCAAAAGCGCTCCGTCCAGGGTGACATACGAGATATCCTGCGCCGTATGGACTCCGTTCCGCTTGACCGCCGGCAGGACCTCGTCGGCGTTGGCTCCCTCGGGAAGGCGCATCAAGATCGGGACTCGATGGAACGCCGGTTCATACCCGAGCTTGGCCGCCAACCCCTCCACTACGGCCCGCGGGGTCTCGTTTTCGTAAAGGAGGTAGTTCAGGAAGAGGTTCTTCGTATCCAGCTGGCGGATCGTATGTTCTTTGAAAAGCTCATGTTCGACCATAGTCTCCACGCTGGTCTTGACCGCATATGCTACGGGCTCGACCTCCTTGGGATCTCCTTTGACCCCGACCACACCGATCGTCTCCCCTCGATACACGATCGGCAGGTAGATGCCGGGAGCCGCCCCAGAGGGCAGGCCATCATCGGGGGAAATCGCCTCGGCGGTCGAGCCGGCCACCACCAGGCGGTAGGCGGCCTCGTTGAACGTCCCCAACCGGTCGCCATCGCGGCTGGCGATAATCACCCCCTCGCGGTCCAGGATGCTGATGTTGTACCCGATGTGCTCGCTCAAACGGCGAATAAGCTCCGAAGCCAACGCTTTGTCCAGCCGAGCCGGTTCCATGGAGGTCTTTCATTATAGTGATTTACGCATTGCCTGCAATACCCCGGGGATGGAGGCCGCAGGCCAAGGGTTTGCGCCTGCGCCGCGCGGGGGGTCCTAGGCTCGAGCGTGCAGGAACTCGGCGATCCCGGAGGCCGCGCGCTTCACCATCCAGGACTGCGCCGAGTAGCCCATATGGCCCACGCGAAAGATGCTCTTGCGCAGGGGTCCCACGCCGCCGGCGATCAGGATGCCGTAGTTGGTTTTCATGTGCTCGAGCAGCTCTTCGGAGGCGAGTCCTTCCGGAAGGATCCCTGCGGTGACCGTAGGCAGGCGGTGCTCTTTTGAGGCAATGAACAGCTTCACCCCCAGCTCCTGGAGCCTCTCCTGCAGCTCCTCGCTGACCTTCCTATGCCGCTCCCAGACGCGTTCCAGCCCCTCGGCCAGGATCAGCTCCATGGCCTTTTTCAGAGCCATGAACAGGTTGACCGGAAGCGTCACCGGAAAGGGATGCCAGTCCGCCCATTCCCTTTCGTACCAGGCCCAGGTCCGCAGGTTCAGGTACCAGCCCGGGATGGCGGCTTCCTCGGGCATAGCCTGCCATCCGCGCTCGCTCACCGAGACCGTGGCCAGGCCGGGGGGCGCGCCCAGCGCTTTTTGGCTGGCCGAAATGCAGAAATCGACTCCCAGCCGGTCCACGGGAATCGCAACTCCCGCCAGGGTGGAGACCGCGTCCACGATGAACAGCAGGCCCTTGGATCGGCAGATCCCGGCCGGCTCCTCCAGATGGTTGATCATCCCGGTCGAGGTCTCCCCGTGGACCATGGCCAGCAGGTCGTATTCCTCCTCGCCGAGCTTCCGGACTATCTCTGCATGCTCAAAGGGCACCCCCGGCGGCTTTTCGATCACCTGCAAGCGGGCCAGATGCCGCGAGGCGATCGCCGACAGCCTGGAGCCGAACGTCCCGTTGTCCAGAACCAGGCCGCGCTTCTTGCCCAAAGAGGTAAAGACGGCATCCACCCCGCAGGAGCCCGAACCGGGCAGGATGTAAACCCTGTTCTTGGTCTGGTAGATCCTGCGCAGCGACTCCAGGACGCTCGAGTACGTCTTGACCCATTGCTCTCCGTAGTGGGGCATGGTCGGACGGAGAAGCTCCGCCAATACCTCCGGGTCGTATTCCGTGGGTCCGGGCAAGGACAGCTGGTAACGGGTCACGGGATCCTCCGCGAACGGCCCGTGCCGCTTCGACTCATCGCCCGATGGCCTTGGCCAGGTGCTTCAGGCCCAGGCTGGCCAGCCTGTTTTTGGAAGGCCTTCCGGTTTCGGGGTCCCAGTCCATCACCTTGTAGTACTCCTCGTTGATCTGGCGCAGGTCCACGGTGATGCCCTTGGTCGGCCCGTCCGGCAGGGGAGGCTGCCCGCGCGCGATTTCCGGGTATTTCAGATCGGCGGGGCTCACGCCTTCCCGGATATTGAAAGCCAGCCTCATCGTGCCGATCCGCTCTCCCGTGGTGATCAGCTCGTCCAGGTCGACATCCCAGCCGGTCACCGCGGAATAGCACTCCGGCATGAAGGTCACCTCGGTGGACAGATAGCCCCACAGGCACATACCCAGGGAGTTCACGCAGTGGTTCAGGTTCGACAGGATGCGCTGGGCTTCCGCTCTTCCGGTATAAACGTCCCGCTTGTTCCCGAAGCTGAAGCTGAAATCGACCTCTTTCTTCAGCTCAGGAAGCAGCGGCGGCACGCAGTACTGGGAGGCCTGCCCGTGGCGGCCGGGCGTCGCGTCGTTGAGGTAGATGCTGGCCATGCTCGGCTCGAAGCGGGAGTCATGCGCCGGTAGCTCCTGGCCTCCGACGTGAATCGCGTACTTTTCAGCGCCCCGGCCGATTTTCTCGGCGGCGCTCCTTACCCCGTCCGCCAGAAGCTCGCCGATTCCCTCGCGCCTGGCCATCTTCTCCGTCAGGGCCACGATCGCCGAGGAGTTTCCCCAGGTCAGGGCGATCCCGTCGGTTTCCCTCTCGGTGATGATGCCGTTCTCGAAACAGCTCATGGCGAAGGCCACCGCGGAGCCGGCGGAGATCGTGTCCAGCCCGTAGCGGTTGCAGATATCGTTGCACTTGATGATCGACTCGATGTTCGTATTGCAGCAGTAGCTGCCGAAAGCCGAAGCTGTTTCGTATTCAGGAATGTGCGCCGGCTCCCGCAGGGCGAAAGGCCCGCTTTCCACCAGGACATGCTTCCAGTCGCCCATGACGCACTTGTAGCAGGTGCCCTTTTTCACGATGTACTTGGCGATGTTGTCGTACTTGTAGGCGCTGGCATCGCCCAGGTCCCGCGCCGCCACCCCGCGCCAGTTCTTCACCGGCGAATCCCCGTTCCCCGCGCCGACCTCGATGTAGCCTGGCGTTCCCGTCGTCGTGTAAGAGGGCGCGAAACCGTACCCGTCCTTGATCTGCTTCGAGTATTTCAGGCGCAGCCGCTCCAGAAGCTCGGGCCTGGCTACCGGAACCTCCATCCCGCCCAGGGCCACCACCGCCTTCAGCAGCTTCGACCCCATCAGCGCCCCCAAACCGGAACGGGCGGCCGCCTTGCCCTTGGCGGTGATGACCCCGGCGATTTTCGACAGTTTTTCGCCGGCCGGTCCGATGCAGGAAACCTCGGCCTTTTTCCCGTGCCGGGCCTTCAGCAGGTCCTCGGTGGCATAGGTGTCCTGGCCCCAAAGATCCTGGGCTTCGCGAAGCTCCGCTTTTCCCTGGCCCACGAGGAAATACACCGGGACCGACGATTTGCCGAAGAAGAGCAGCCCGTCGTATCCCGAGAACTTGAGAAAAGGCCCGAAGTAGCCGCGGCTGTTGGCGTCGCCCCACAAGCCGGTGAGCGGCGACTTGCCCGCCACCGTGTAGCGGGAAACCAGCGGCAGGGAAGTTCCGGTGAGGGGTCCGGCCAGAACGGCGAATACGTTCCCTTCGCCGAGCGGATCGGCGCCCTTGGGGATCTTTTCGTACAGCAGGTGCGCCGCCAGGCCGTATCCTCCCAGGAACTTGCGCGCCAGCGAGTGATCGAGCTTCCGTTCCGTGATCCGCCTGCGCGTGAGATCCACGAACAGATACCTTCCCATGTAGCCGCCGACCATGCTCATCGCCCTCCGTGTTGTTTCAAGATCAGCCGCCGCCCATCAGGGGAAACAGCTTGATAACGCTTCCATCCTTCAAGAGCACCGACGGATCCGTCACCCCCAAGCCATCGATGGTCACCGTAGCCATGAGCGCATCGGCGGAGCGGGAAAGAAATTTGACCGCCAGCTCTCCGCCGTATTTTTCTCCCAATAGCTCGATGAGCCCCTTCAAGGTGGCCCGGTCCTCTAGCTCCAGCAGCTCGCGCTCTCTGGCCGTGAGCTTCCTCAACAGAAACGATGCGTATTCGACCGTGATCCGTTTCATCGCAGCTCGGCGATCAATTCGACCTCCACCGGAGCGCCGTCCGGAAGCTCAAAGACCCCGATCGCCTTGCGGGCATGCTTGCCTTGCTCGCCCCAAATCTCCGCCAATAGGTCCGATGCGCCGTTGATCACCCTCGGCTGTTGAGTGAAGCCTTCGGCGGAGGCGACGTACCCGTTCAACTTCACGATCTGCTTCACTCGGTTCAAGTCCCCGAGCACCAGCTTCAGCTCGGCCACGCAGTTGAGCGCCGCAAGGCGGGCGGCCTGATACCCTTCCTCGATCGCGAGCTCGCGGCCGAGCTTGCCCTTGTAGACCAGCACGCCGCCTTTGGTCGGCGTCTGGCCGGAGACGTAGATGAGCTTGCCCGCGATCCTCCCCGGGATGTAGGAGAACCTCGGCTGCGGCAGCTCCGGAACCACGATCTGTTTTGCCTTGAGCACCCCATCGATATTCGCCATGTTGTTCCCTTTCACCGATTACCAAGATCCAGCTTCTCCAACCCCTCGAGCCCCGGCTCCACCTGCGGTATCTCCATTGCCTTGATCGCGCTTTGAGGGTCTTTCAAGCCGTGACCCGTGAGCAGGCAGACGACTTTTTCCTTATCCCGAATCGAGCCTTCCTTCAAGAGCTTCTTCAGGGCGGAAAGGGAAGCGGCGGCCGCCGGTTCGACGAAAATTCCCTCCCGCTCGCCCAGCTCTTTTACGCTTTCGATGATCTGTCCGTCGCTGGCGGATACGGCCTTTCCGTTCGACTTGCGGATGGTCCGGACCACCAGGTCCCCGTCCTTTTCGTACCCGCGAAGCGGGTCGGCAATCGCCGAGGCCACGGTGTGCACCGCCTCCCAGGCCGCCACGGGCCGGCTGTTCTCGAAAGCCCGAACTATCGGCTGGCAGCCTTCCGCCTGCACGGCGGCCATCCTCGGCGCCTTGCTCAGCAGCCCCAGCCGCCTGAGCTCCTCGAAGCCCTTGTAGATGCCATACAACAGCGGCCCGGCTCCCGTCGGAACGATGATCCAATCCGGCGCTCCGCCGTCCAGTTGGTGGTACAGCTCGAAGGCTACGGTCTTATCTCCTTCGAGGGTGTAGGGATTCAGAAAGGTGGTCGTGATATTCATCCAGCGATATCTGGCGGAGGCGGCCTTGGCCAGCGCGTATGAGTTGCTGTAATCCCCCTTCACGCGCACCACCGTTGCCCCCGCGGTGACGGCATGCGCGACCTTGGCGATAGGGGTTTTTTCCGGCACGAATACGATGCACCTCAGCCCGGCCTTGGCGGCGTAGATCGAAAGGGATGCGGCCCCGTTCCCCGAAGAGGCGGTCGTGACCGTATCGAAGCCCAGCTCGACGGCCTTGGACACGCCCACCGAAACGGGCCGGTCCTTGAACGCCCCCGAAGGGTTGCGCGTCTCGTCCTTGCAGTACAGGCAATCATGCCCTATAGCCCGGCCGAGATTCCTGGCGTGGATCAGCGGGGTGCCTCCCTCGTACAAGGAGACCACCGAGCTGAGGGAACGGACCGGCAGCAGGCTCTGGTAACGCCAGATGCCCGCCGCCGGCGCGGGGACGACCTGCTCTGCCGGCTTGCCTTCCAGAGAGGAGTAGTCATACTGCACTTCCAGGATGCCCTGGCAGCGGTCGCAGAGATAATGGTCTCGCAGATCGAAACGTTTTCCGCACTCGATGCACCGCAGCTCGACTTCGAACACTTCTCAGGCTCCACCGAACAGGATGCTCCGCGCCAGTAGATAGTAGAACTCCGCCGCCTGCGGCAACTGTTCGATCTGCACCCACTCGTTTCTCGTATGCGCCCGTTCGATGCTGCCGGGCCCGAATACCAGGGTATCCGCTCCCCTTTCGGAGAACAGGCGCCCCTCGCAGGTGCCGCCCAGGTCCCTGGGCACCGGCTCGCCGTGGAACAGGGAACGATAGGCCGTCTTGGCCAGCTCCAGCAGCCGGGAACCAGGACGGGCCTGCCAGGGGCTCAGCTCATCGATCTTCTCGCAGGAGTATTTGAATTGCCCATCCTGTCCCTTGGCCTTTTCGATCACCGCAACCAGCTCTCTCACCACCTCCTCGCTTTTTTCCGCCGGCAGCACCCTGCGATCCACCACGACCTCGCAATAGTCGGGGATGATGTTCTCGGCGGTGCCTCCACGGATCAAGGTCACCGCCAAAGCCGGTTTCTTCGAGTAGTGCCCGCTGCCCCCGGCAAGCAGGCC
>Ga0315280_10005994_pt1 | contig 16989 bp, 14 predicted proteins | sample YL17G06_40_MG_FD_203697 | JGI IMG/M metagenome (GOLD analysis project Ga0315280, IMG submission 203697) | Sediment microbial communities from Yellowstone Lake, YNP, Wyoming, USA - YL17G06_40 | ecosystem: Environmental > Aquatic > Freshwater > Lake > Sediment | place: USA: Wyoming | collected...
GTGAAAAAATTATGCTCGTGCCAGGTTGCCGAACCTGGATTAACATTAGGTGGCCCTCCCAGGTCCGTGAGCCGGAGGCGCTTCGCTTGGTATCATGAGGCAGTTATTTTCCCATGGATCGGGCGGGAAAAAGCCCCCCGCCTCCCTTTTCGGACCGATGGATGAACCATCTCGCCGAGTTTTCTCCCGCCGATGCTACCTGCGCTCACCGTCTCCGGCTCACAGACCCCGACAACGGGAAGAAGGATGTAATCAATTTTTTCCCACCTTCCCCCTCGGGGGGGGGGAATCCGCAATCCGCAATCGTTATGATCACTTCTAAGCATAATGTCAAGGTAAAAGATATTCGCCTGCTCAAGCAGGCCAAACACCGCCGTGCCCGAGGGGCGTATTGCATCGAAGGGGTGCGGTTGGTGGAGGAGGCTCTGCGGCAGGGTGCGCCGGTGCGGCAGGTCGCCTACAGCCAGCGACTGGAGGAGACCGAGCGGGGGGCTGAGCTGCTCTCAACGGCGCGAAAGACGTTTCCGGGGGCGGAATGGCTCTACGTCAGCGATGCCGTATTGGGGACAGTCTCGGATACCCAGAGCCATCAAGGAGTTTTGATGGTCCTGAAGAAAAGAGAAAATAATTGGGAGGAGCTCTGGAAGGGCGAGGGGCTTATTCTTCTTCTCTGTGACCTCCAGGACCCGGGAAATCTGGGGACAATCTTTAGGGTGGCGGATGCCGGAGGGGTTGCCGGGGTGGTTTTAAACAGGGGAACGATCGACCCTTACAGCCCCAAGGTGGTGCGCGCCTCCATGGGAAGCTTCTTCAGGGTTCCTTTCCTTAGCGGTCAGAACATTGAGGATTGTCTGAAAAAATTGCGTTCCCGAGGATACCGGATCTGGGCCACCGCGGTTCGCGGCCAGCCCTCATTCTGGGAGGTAGATTTTTCCCGGCCCACGGCCGTTCTCTTTGGCCAGGAGGGGGGAGGATTGCCCCAGTCGTTGATTGAAGCAGCTGATGGATCGTTTACCATTCCCATGACTCCAAATGCCGATTCCCTGAACGTGGCCATGGCCGCAGGGCTTGTGGTTTACGAAGCCTGGCGCCAGAAAAGACTCCTGAATAATTCTTGACAAGGAATCAAATTTATGACTCAATTCGGCAAGAAGCGGTAAAGAATAACGCCGGCCTTTACTGTGCCGGGAAAATGGGAGGTGCGACATGCAGAAAAGATTTATTAGCGTATTTCTAATCGGTTGTTTAATGGTCTTCATCACAGCGGCTGCATTCGCCCAGCAGCCCGCCGCCGGAAAAGTGATCAAATGGAGGTTCCAGTCTCACTGGCCGGCGGCCAGCGCTTCCTTTAAACCACTGAAGGATTACTTTGAAACCAAACTGACGAAACTTACCGATGGACGATTGCAGATAACCCTCTATCCCGCGGCCGCCCTGGTCCCCACCAAAGAATTATTCGATTCCTGCCGTAAGGGAACGGTGGATGGCGGAACGGGAAGCCCGGCCTACTGGATGACCATCGTTCCTCTGGCTGGGGTGTCGGGAAATTGCCCGATGACCTTCCGGGATGCATGGGAAGGGCTTTACTTTCATTACGTACTCGGGTTTGAAGATATGCTGAAGGAGGCTCATGCCAAGTTTAATATGCTCTACTACACCGAAAAGATTTATCCCACGGCGATGATCGGGAAAAGGCCCATCCGGAAGATTGAAGATTTTAAAGGTTATAAGATCCGCTCCTCCGGGGCGATCGCGGACATGCTGAGGGAATTGGGAGCGGCTCCCAGCTTAATTCCTGGTGAGGAACTTTATTTAGCCTTGCAAACAGGGGTGGTCGAAGGGGCTCACTGGGGAGCGGCCGGTGGGGCTCTGACCATGAAACTCTGCGAACCGGCCAAATATTACATTCAGCCCAACCTGGCCATGTCCGGAACGGATGTAATAATCATTAACAAGGATGCCTTCAATGCCCTGCCGAAAGACCTGCAGGTAACCCTTGATCTGGCTTTGAAGGAGCGCGTCTGGCATCGGACACACGAATACATCATGGACGAGATGAATGCCCTGGCTACTATGAAGAAAGATTTCAAAGTTAGGGTTTCCACCCTCTCCCCCGAGGACCAGAAAAAAATGATGAAAGTGGCCATGAAACAGTGGGATAAGGTGGCGGCCAAAGATGCCATCGCGGCCAAAGCTATCGGCATGCTGAAGGATTTCCTCAAGAAGCTGGAATACATCGATTGAGTTCAGGCACCGGTGGGGGAGCCCTCCCCCACCGATTCCAGGGAGGCTTTGGACGCGATGAAAGGATTCCTCAAGGCGATTGATCAGATCAATGAACAAACAGGCAAGCTGGTTAGCTATCTGATTATTTTCTTGGTGGCCGTGATCCTTTACGAGATCTTAGCCAGGTACCTATTTAATAGCCCAACTATCTGGGCCCATGAGATCTCTCAGATGATTTACGGTGCCTATGTCATCCTGCTGGGGGGATACGTCCTCAAGCGGGGGGGGCATGTAAACGTAGATATTCTTTACGGGCGCTTCCGGCCCCGGACGAGAGCCATCATCGATCTCTTCACCTGGTTACTTTTTTTCTACTTCTGCGGCCTTCTTCTGTGGAAGGGTGGGGAAATGGCCTGGGACTCTTTTATAGTTCGGGAAACCGAACCGACATCTTTTGCCCCTCCGGTCTATCCCATTAAGATGACGATTCCGCTGGGAGCACTCCTTATCCTGCTCCAGGGTCTTACCAAATTCATCCAGGACCTTACCCTTGTCATTAGCGGAAAGGAGGAGGCGCCATGAGCATTGAGTTAATCACCCTCCTCCTCTTTGGCAGCCTCATTCTGTTTTTGGCCCTGGGACTGCCGTTGTCTTTTGTTCTGGGCGGAGTGGGCATGGTGGGCTGCTATTTTCTCTGGGGCAGTAAGGGCCTTTTTGTAGCCGCAGCCCAGGCGTATGGTGCAATGGGTAAATTTTCCCTCCTGGCGATCCCCCTTTTCATCTTCATGGCCATGATTCTGGAGCGGGCTGGTGTGGCTGATGATCTCTACACGATGATGCACCGCTGGATGGGGCCTTTGAGAGGGGGGCTGGCCATTGGCACGGTGCTGATCTGCGCCATTTTCGCAGCCATGTCCGGTATCAGCGGGGCAGCAACCGTATCCATGGGCCTCATTGCCCTTCCGGCGATGTTCAAGCGCAACTACGATAAAATCATGGTCATGGGATCCATTTCCGCAGGCGGAGCGCTGGGCATCCTCATTCCTCCCAGCGTGCCCATGATTCTCTACGCCACCCTGACCGGTGAATCTGTCGGCGGATTGTTCGCCGGGGGCATGTTCCCGGGTCTTCTCCTCACCCTGATTTTCAGTCTCTACATTGGCATCCGTTGTTTCTTCCAGCCCTCACTCGGGCCTGCTCTTCCGCGGGAAGAGAGAGCCACTTGGGGGGAGAAATTTGTCGCCCTGAAGGCGGTGATTTTGCCCATCATGATCATCCTTATGGTCTTGGGGTCCATCTACTTAGGGGTATGCACGGCCACGGAGGCTGCCGCCCTGGGCGTCCTGGGAGCGATCATCTCGGCGGCTGTCTACCGTAAATTCAACTGGATATTGATTAAAGAATCTTGTTACCGCACTGCCAGCCTCACAACCATGATCATCTGGATCCTCATCGGGGCTTACTGCTTCACCTCGGTTTACACTGGCACGGGAGCCCATGAGTTGATGGAACATTTGCTATTATCCATCCCCGGCGGGCGTTACGCCATCCTGATCACGATGCAGCTTGTTTTCTTCATTCTGGGGTGCATCCTGGACCCAGCGGGGATCATCATGATCTGCACTCCTGTCTTCGTGCCGGTGATCAAGTCCCTGGGCTTCGACCCTCTGTGGTTTGGCGTCCTCTTTATCATGAACATGGAGATGGGCTACCTGACTCCTCCCTTCGGTTTCAACCTGTTTTACATGAAGGCCATCGTCCCGCCCGGCATAACCATGGGAGATATATACCGATCCATTGTGCCCTTCGTGATCCTCCAGGGCATTGGCCTGGTGATCGTCATCATTTTCCCAGAGATCGCTCTGTGGTTTCCTAAACTGATTATCAAATAAGAAAGAATCCCTTCATGGAAGAAATTCGCTTTCTGGAAATTGCTTATGGAACTCTGGCTGAACATGAGCCTCTGCGGCGGGCGATCATCGAAGTCCGGAATAAAGCCGGGAAGGACGCGATGAACACGGTGATGATTTTCACCGTGCAGAGGCCCTGCGTGCAAATGGGAGAGTTTCAGGATATCGATGAAGAAATTTATATCCAGGAATGCCAACGTTTGGGGGTGGACATCTCCAGAAGGGTGGGTGGGGGAGGGTGTCTCTTTTATGATGATCACACCCGCTTTGCAGTAGCCTTATTGAATCGGGAGTTCTTCGAGAATCTGGAAGAGGCTGCCAGGGTTTGGCAAGGGGAGGTGATCACCGGCACGCTCCGAACCTTAGGAGCCAGGGAAGCTTGGTACCGGCACATCGGGGATGTCCAAATTGGCCAGACAAAAATATCCGGGCTCGGAGCGGCTATGATTCAAAACACCCTTTACCTGGGTAGCTTCATGAACATCGGAACCCCGAGGGTTGAGCTGGCTTTAAAAGTTTTGAAGATCCCGCCGGAAAAATTTGCCGACAAGCCCGTTTCCCAGCTGGATGATTATGTAACCAGCGTAGAGAAAGTCACGGGGCGCATGCCTCCAATGGAAGAATTCCGCGAAGCCGTGCGCCAAAACGTCGAGCGCTTCCTGGGAGTCAGGGTGATCCCGGGGGAGATTACCCCGGAGGAGAAAAAAGTCTTCGAGGAACTTCGTCCCGTCTATACATCGAATAAATGGATTTACAGAAGGTCAAGCGAGCAAAGGTTTGAAGGACTTCCACCGGGGTGCAAGAAGGGGAAGTTCCGGCACAAAGCCCGCAAGTTGATTATTGCCCATGTGTCAGTCGATCACCAGAAGAAAATCCATCGGGCAATGCTCTGCGGAGATTTTTTCATCCAGCCTGGAGAAGCGCTGGAAGAAATTGAAAGGAACCTCCAGGGGGTAGAGGCTCAAGACGAAGGAAAGATATTCCGCATCGTGAAAGATACTCTGGAACGCAAGGAAGTGCAAACCCCCATGCTCACTCCTGAGGATTTTTCCATTCCCCTTGCCCAGGCCGCCAGAGAAGCCGCTGTTTGAAGTTCAAATCACCGGATGAGTTAAAGAAGGGTTTCGGCGGCCCTAAAAATTCCTTCGGCATCGATGCCATATTTATGCCTCAGGAGATTCTGGGGGCCATGTTCCACGTAAGCGTCGGGGATGCCCAGGCGCTTGACCTTGATGTCCCTGAGGCCGTTCTCTTCGAGAAGCTCCAGGACTGCGCTGCCAAACCCTCCCTGGAGGGCGTTCTCTTCCACGGTGACCAGGTGCTTGATCTCGGAAGTTAAGGAGCAGATCAATTCATTATCCAGCGGCTTGACGTACCGGGCATTCACCACCGTGGCCCGGAAGCCCTGGTCACAAAGTCGCGAAGCTGCTTCCATCGCGGGGCGGACGGTGGAACCGATGGCCAGCAAGATGATGTCCTTCCCCCGTTGCAGGACTTCCGCCCGGCCGATGGGCAATTCTCTGATCTCCGGGTCCAGGGGAGTCCCCCAGCCATTTCCCCGGGGGTAGCGCAGGGAGGCGGGCCCCCCGCAATTCACAGCCGTCTTGAGCATATGCTGCAGCTCGTTTTCATCCTTGGGGGCCATGACGATCATGTGGGGAATGTGCCTAAGGTAGGAGAAGTCAAAGAGGCCGTGGTGGGTCGGCCCATCGGCGCCCACGATCCCTCCGCGGTCCATGGCCAAGACCACGGGAAGCTTCTGCAGACAGAGGTCGTGAACGATCTGGTCATAGGCCCGCTGCATAAAAGTGGAATAAATGGCTACGACCGGGATGAATCCTTCGGCGGCCAGGCCCGCGGCAAAGGTGATGCCGTGTTGCTCGGCGATGCCCACGTCGTAAAAGCGGTCGGGAAATTCGGCGGAGAAGGCATCCAGGCCAGTTCCCTGGGGCATGGCAGCCGTGATCCCGATCAGGCGGTGATTCTCCCGGGCCAGCTTGACCATGGTCTGCCCGAAGACCTGGGTGTAAGAGAGGCAGCCCCCCTTCTGCTGGATGATCTCTCCCGTTTCGGGAAGGAAAGGGCCGACGCCATGGAAAGTCACCGGGTCTTTTTCAGCCGGGGGGTACCCTTTCCCTTTGGTGGTAAGAACATGAACCAGGATGGGACCGCGGAGTTGCTTCACGTTTCGGAAATTCTCGATGAGCGGGTCGATCTTGTGCCCGGGCAATGGCCCCACGTACTTGAACCCGAGTTCTTCGAAAAGAAGGCCCGGAAGGAAAAATCCTTTGAAGGACTCCTCGGCGTATTTGGCCCATTTCAGGGCCGAATCCCCGATGCCCGGGAGGCGCTTGAGAAAACCCTTGATTTCGTCCCGGAAGCGAGTGGCCAATTGCCCGGTCATCAAACGGTTCAGGTAGGAAGAAAGAGCACCGACGTTGGAAGAGATGGAGAGTTCGTTGTCGTTTAAAACGACGATCAGGTCCTTGTCCATGCCTCCGGCCTGGTTCAGTCCTTCAAAGGCCAGGCCCGCGGTCATGGAGCCATCGCCGATGACCGCAATGACCTTGTGGCGTTCCCCCTTCAAACATCGTGCTTCGGCCATGCCCAGGGCCGCGGAGATCGAGGTGCTGGAATGGCCCGTGCCGAAGACGTCGTAAAGGCTCTCCTCCCTTCGGGGAAACCCGCTGATTCCCCCGTACTGCCGCAGGGTGGGGAATTTTTCCCGGCGCTCGGTGAGAAGCTTGTGGGTGTATGTCTGATGGCCGACATCCCAGATCAGACGGTCCTTGGGGGTGTCAAAGACATAATGGATGGCCAGGGTCAGCTCTACGACGCCGAGGTTGGAAGCCAGATGGCCGCCAACTTTGGAGACCGTGCGGATGATCTCCTCGCGGATCTCCTGGGCCAGTTGGGGGAGATCGGCGATACGCATCTTGCGTAAATCTGCCGGGCTGTTAATCTGGTTAAGCAAGTGATCCATTCAGTTCGTTCTACGCAGGATAAATTTAGCGATTTCTCGTAAAGGATCGGCCCGCCGGTTGCCCCGCAGCAGCGGGCTCAGGTGGCCAATCGCTTCTTCCACTAAAACCCGGGCTTGGCGGCGTGACTCGGCAATCCCATAGAGGGAGGGGTAGGTAACCTTTCCTTTGGACTCGTCTTTGCGGACAGCCTTGCCGAGTTTGTCCTTCTCCCCCTGAACGTCGAGGAGGTCATCGACGACCTGAAAAGCAAGGCCCAGTTTTTTTCCGTAGCAGGTCAGGAATTCGCATTCCCGCGCGGAAGCCCCCCCGATAATAGCCCCGGCGCGCACGCAGGCGGCGATTAGGGAGCCGGTCTTGTGGCTGTGAATATATTCTAAGAGGTGCTTTTCGATCTTTTTCCCTTGAGAGGCAATGTCCATAGTCTGCCCGCCAATCATCCCCAGGGGACCCGCTGCCCGGGCCACCTCGCAGATGGCCAGAAGGCGCCGCCGGGGGGAGATATTCTTCATCAGGTCGGGCCGAGTCATGAGATGGAAGGCCTCGGTCAGGAGCGCGTCCCCGGCCAGAATGGCCAGGGCCTCCCCGAAGACTTTATGACTGGTGGGTTTCCCCCGGCGCAGGTCGTCGTCATCCATGCAGGGGAGGTCGTCGTGGATCAGAGAATAAGTGTGAATGAGCTCCAGGGAGCAGGCCAGGGGAAGAGCGTCAATTGCCCGGCCGTCTACGGTCTCGGCCGCGGCCAGCGTCAGGATGGGCCGGAGGCGCTTTCCCCCGGCGAAAAGGCTGTAGCGCATGGCCTTGTGCAGCTGAGGGGGAAACTCGTTCTCGCCGGGAACCCAGCGTTCCAGGGCCTTATCCACCAAGCGTCTGCGACGCTGGATGTATTCCTGAAGATTCAACTTATTCCTCTTCTTCTAAGGTGAAGGGCTTGGGAGCGAGGCGGCCGTCGCTGTCTTTGAGGAGAACCTCCACCTTCTTCTCAGCCTCATCCAACTTTTTTGAGCAAAAGCGGGAAAGACGCACGCCTTCCTCAAAAGCCTTGAGGGATTCTTCGAGGCTGAGGTTTCCATCTTCTAATTTCTTGACGATGGACTCCAGTTTCTGGAGAGCTTCTTCGAATTTTTGTTCAGCCATTTTCCCCTCAAAAAATACAGGGTTCAAGGATTCCAGGGTTCACGGGTTCGAGTTTTTATTTTTTAAAAAGAACTTCACTTGACTCCTTGGACCCTTGACCCCTCGAACCCTTTTAATGCGACTATTATACACCCATCGACCCGGACGTCAAGGAAGGGATGGGTCTTTTATTTCTTCCACTCTGGCAGTGAATTCCCCCCGATGCACTTTGACGCTCACCCGATCTTCTCCCTTCAATATGGAGGCCTGGCGGATGATCTCCTTCGAGGGAAGAACCCGGGCGATGCTGTAGCCTCTTTCCAAAATGGCCAGGGGGCTCAGCGTCTGGAGTTTTCCCATGTTTCCCTCAACCCTCTGACGGAAGAGGCGGAGGGTGGTGCGCATGGCCAACGGCAGGCGCTGAAAAACCTGAGATAGGTGGTGGAAATGTTCGCCAATCTGATGCCTTGGGTTGATCAGGATAAGACTTTCTGCTTTTCCCCTGAGCCCTTCGGTTTTTCGCCATAGGGCTTGGCGGATGGAGTTGGAAAGGCGCAGGAATAGATCGTCTACGCGAAGGCGTTGATCGGAGATCTTTCTCCGAGGGTCGGCCAGACGATGGGCAAGCGCGAAGAGCCGCTCCCTTCGGGGAGCCAGAGAAGCACGGGCGGCATTGCGTAAACGAATCTCGAAGCTTTCCAGGGCCTGGATCAGCTCGAGCTTGTTTTTGACGACCAGCTCCGCAGCGGCCGAGGGGGTGGGAGCCCGCAGGTCGGCGACGAAATCGGCGATGGTAAAGTCAATTTCGTGGCCTACCGCTGAGATGATGGGCACCCGGGAATCGAAGATCGCCCGGGCAACGACCTCTTCGTTAAAGGCCCAGAGGTCTTCTAAGGACCCCCCTCCCCGCCCCACGATGATCACGTCAATCTCTGGCCATTGGTTGAGTTCGCCAATGGCCCGGGCGATCTCTTGCGCAGCTCCGAGGCCCTGCACGCGGACAGGATAGAGAAGGATGTGCACGTTGGCAAAACGGCGGTCGATGATCTGAAGGATGTCCCGGATGGCCGCCCCCGTGGGAGAGGTGACGATGCCGATCCTCTGGGGAAGGGGTGGCAAGGGCTTTTTGTGGCCCGGGTCAAAGAGGCCCTCCCGGGCCAGTTTTTCTTTAAGCTGCTCAAAGGCTAACTGCAGCGCGCCCAGGCCCTTGGGCTCCATGTAGTCGACAACGATTTGATATTCTCCCCGGGGCTCGTAAACAGAAACACGCCCGTAGCAAATGACCTGCAGGCCGTCTGCCGGGTTGAATTTCAGGAGGCGGTTTTGAGATTTGAACATCACCCCCCGGACCTGGGCAGCCTCGTCTTTTAAAGTGAAATAGAAGTGGCCGGAGCTGGGAAGGCGAAGGTTGGAGATCTCCCCCTCGACCCAGAGGTGTTCAAAATTCCGTTCCAAAAGGGTTTTGATCTCAGCTGTAAGCTGAGATACCGTGTAAATGGGACGAAAAGATTGCAGGTCGGTCAAAGCCATAAAAAGAGAGACCCCTTCAAATTTTCATCGGGGAACCAGCACGCGCAGGGCCAGGGGGATGACCCGCAGAGTAAAAGGCGTCTGGCAGATCCGCTCACCATCTCCGTACAGGTCCATGGGGACCTGGGATTCTACCTGGGCCATCCTGGAACGGAAGTAGTGCACTTCGGGCAAATCGAGGTGTTCCCCAGAGAAGACGGTGGGGAAAAATCGTAAGAGACGAATTTTTTTCAATGGGTCGATCCAGCAGATGTCTAAAAGGCCGTCGTCGGGCTCGGAGAGGGGAGTGATCTGCATGCCCTTTCCATAACTCTTGATATTCCCAAAGGCCACCATCAGTGCCGGCCTTTTCAGGGTTTCATTATCCATGCGCAGGGATATCTCTTTCGGGCGATAGGTCAATATTTTGAAAAGTACGGGCAGAACGTATGCGGCTCTCCCTCTGAGGACCCGGCTGAGCTTGTTGAAGATGGCATTCACCTCAGAGTCAAAGCCCACGCCGCCCACGCCGCCGATGTAATGTGTAGAGTTGACCTGAAGCACGTCGATCCGGCGCGCTCTCCCTTTCAGAAGAAGGTCGCAGGCCGAGTCCAGATCATCGTCGATGGCCAGGTTTATGGAAAAGTCGTTTCCGGTGCCCAGGGGGATGAGGCCTAAAACAGAGTTGCTCCCCACCAGCGCCTGAAGAACGTGGTGGGCGGTTCCATCGCCTCCACATGAAACGATAAGGTTGTACCCTTCCCGCTGGGCCTGCCGGGCTAAATGGGTCGCGTGCTCGGCACTCTTTGAGCACTGGAGGTGGAAGGGGATTTGCCTTTGCAAAAGCTTCTCTCGCAGCAGGGGGAAAAGTTTCCGGCCTTTTCCGCCCCCGGCATTGGGGTTGAAAATCACCTTGATCTTCCAGAAAATGCTTTCCACCGGAGGTGGCTCCCTCGCTGAATACGCTTAAAAATTATCTTTTCCTATCAAATTTGGACATTTTTGGCAAGGGTTTTAATGGGTGCCTCCCTTTTCGGAATCGAAGTTTGATGGTTTCGTAAAAAGTCCCCAAAGTGGTCATTGCGAGCGGAGCCCTGCACCGCATGGTGTTCAGGGCGGAGCGAAGCAATCTCGTATGGGGTTGGCTTGAAAAGGGGGAGGGATTGCGCTATTTTATTTTTATGATCGGTATTTGGATTTTTTCCTTTCTTTTTTTTATTTCCCTTTTCCTCGGGTGCGGCAAAGCGAAAGAGGAAGGCTTCCAGCCTGCCGGGACAAAGTCAGCTGCAGACAGAGGCCAGCCCAATTACGGAGATCTTTTAATCCAGGGGTCCATCGGGGAGGCCAGTACACTGATTCCCATGCTGGCCACAGACAGCGCCTCTTTTGACATCGCCGGGATGATCTTCAACGGCCTGGTGAAGTACGACAAAGACCTCAATTTGGTGGGGGACCTGGCCGAATCCTGGGAAGTCTCCCAGGACGGGATAACCATCACTTTTAAGTTTCGCCAGGGAGTGAAGTGGCATGATGGAAAGGAGTTCACGGCCGGGGATGTAATGTTCGGCTTCCAAACGATCATCAATCCGAAGACACGGACAGCCTACTCTGGCGATTACCGCGAGGTGAAAGAGGCGGAGGTTGTCAACCGGCACACCTTCCGGGTGACCTACAAATGCCCCTTTGCACCGGGGTTATCCAGTTGGGGTGTTCTCCCGGTCCTGCCCAGGCATCTGCTGGAGGGGAAAGACATCAACACCACGCCATTCAGCCGGAACCCCATCGGCACCGGGCCTTACCGTTTCAAGGAATGGAAGACCGGGGAGAAGACCGTCCTTCAGGCGAATCCCGATTATTTTGAGGGCCGGCCTTACATCGATGGATTGGTCTACCGGATCATTCCTGACCTGGCTACGATGTTCTTGGAATTGAAAGCCGGGGGCATTGATTTTATGGGCCTAACCCCCCTGCAATATACGCGTCAGACAGATACCTATCAAATGCGCCGGGATTTTAAAAAATATAAATATCTGGCCTTTGCCTACACCTATTTGGGGTACAATCTAAAGGATTGGAAGTTTCAGGATAAGCGGGTGCGCCAGGCCATCGCTCAGGCCATCGACAAAGAGGAGATTATCCAGGGGGTGCTTCTCGGCCTGGGCTTGCCCGCTACCGGCCCTTATAAGCCGGACACCGTCTGGTATAATCCCCGTGTGCGGCAGTATCCCTATGATGTAGAAAAGGCAAAAGCCTTGCTCGCCCAAGCCGGCTGGAAGATGGCAGGGAAAAGTGGCCTCTTGCAGAAAGATGGCCGGCCCTTCGAATTCACCATCCTGACCAACCAGGGGAATGAAGCCCGGGCCAAATGCGCGGAGATTATCCAGCGGCGGCTGGAGAGGATCGGAATTAAGGTCAAAATTCGCACGGTGGAGTGGTCGGCCTTTATCAACGATTTTATCGACAAGAGGAATTTTGAGGCGGTAATCTTAGGATGGACCATGGGCCAGGACCCCGACATCTATGACATCTGGCATTCCAGCAAGGTGGGACAGAAGGAATTGAACTTCATCTCCTATAGCAACAAAGAAGTGGACTCGCTGCTGGAAAAGGGGAGATATACCTTTGATCAGAAGGTGCGCAAGACCTGCTATGACCGCATGCAGGAGATTTTGGCCGAAGAGCAGCCCTACACATTTCTCTATGTCCCTTACGCGCTGCCGGTCATCCATTCTCGATTTCGGGGGATTGAACCGGCCGCTGCTGGTATTGCCCACAACCTGATCAAGTGGTACGTGCCCAGGTCCGAACAGCGGTACATGCTGAAACCATGAAAAATCGAAAGAGAATTCAGAATCCAGAAGTAAGAATCCAGAATTTAGAAGAAATGGGTTGCAGGTCTGGCATTCTTAATCCTGACTCTGATTTCATTGGTGTTAAAAATGTCATTAACGCAGATCCTTAAAGAAAAAGCTTTGGAGCTGGGCTTCGTGGCCGCGGGCATTGCCAGGCCAGAACCGTTTGCCCTTTACGGCGAAGAGCTGGCCAAGCGGTCGGAGATGTATGAATGGGGCAAAACCCTGAGCCGGGTGGCTTCGGTCAAGGATCTGGACCTCTCCCGCTTCGTGGATCCAGCGGGGTTCATGCCCGAGGTCAGGTCCCTGATTGTGGTCACGGATAGTTATTGCGAGGAAGATTTTCCATCCGCGTTAATAGGAAGGATTGGCCGCTGTTACCTGAAAGGGCTTTTTTGTCAGGAAGAAACAGCCCATAGCCAGCGAAGAAAAGAGTTTAGAAAGTTTCTCCAAAGCCTGGGCATGAAAGCTCTCTATGGCCGGGCGCCGGCAAGGATGTCCGGGGCCAGGGCCGGAGTGACAAATTATGGCAAGAATTGCTTTGCCTTTGCCAACGAAGCAGCCGGAAAAAGCTCCTGGGTGGTGAACGAACCTTACCTGGTGGATCGGGAGCTCATTCCCGACGGGGCCACAATGGAGGTCCGCTGCCCGGAGAATTGCCAGAAGTGCATAGAAGCCTGCCCGACGGGGGCGCTCTATGAGCCGCTGAAGATGGACCCCAGAAAGTGCATCGCCTATTATTCTTATTTCAACGACGGAGAAATCCCCCGGGACCTGCGACCCCGGATGGGAACCTGGGTTTATGGCTGTGACCGCTGCCAGGAGGTTTGCCCGCGAAATAAGAAATGGATGGAAAAGAAAAAACCCATGAATGAAGCCCTCCTGAGAAGGGTGGAGGACCTGAAATTGAGGACTCTCTTGACCATGTCCCAGGAGCAATACGAACAACGAGTCTGGCCGTTGCTCTCTTACATCCGCAAAGAGAACCGCAAGCTCTGGCAGAGGAACGCGGCCATTGCTCTGGGAAACGAGGGGGACCCGGATGCGGTTCGGTTTTTAATACCCGTTCTGGAGGACCCCGAAGGTTTGGTCCGGGGGCACGCCGCCTGGGCATTGGGAAAAATTGGGGGAAGGGAAGCCAAGGCGGCCTTGGAGAAAAGAAGAAGTTTGGAAGAGGATGAAAAAGTGCGGGATGAGATTGAAGAAGCGCTGGGAACTTCATGAGGCCGGCTATGTTCTAACAAATGGTTTATTTTGGCAGCGTCGGGGTTCATTCCAGACGGCAAGGGAAAAAATTTTGAGGTGAAGCGATGAATCTCACGGACAGAGAAAAGAAGATGATGGATGGCCTTCTGGGAACCGGGCCGCAGAGCGCCATGCGCCTTTTGGTGACTCTGGGAGAAATCTACGGTGCAGAGCGGATGATCCCGGTCTCCTCCTGCCATGTAGGCGGGCGGAGCTACCTGATCTCGGGAGAGGAGAACATCGAGTGGATGACCGACCTCCTCGACGGGGGGGCGCGTTTCCGGGTCTTCAGCTCCACCAACCCCTGCTCGGTGGATTTTGATCAGTGGAAAGAGATGGGCCTACCCGAAGAGCTCGTCAGGAACCAGCGGCGGGCAGATGAGCCCTACCTGAAGATGGGGGCCATGCCCCTGGGGAGCTGTTTGCCCTATCAGTTGGGAAACCTGCCGCTGCCCGGAACCCATTTCGCCTGGGGGGGCTCGGCTGGAGCAACCTTTGTGAACTCGGCATTTGGGGCCCGGGGGAATAGGGAAGGGTCGCCGTCAGTGATCGCTGCGGCCATCACCGGGGTGACACCGGAATATGGACTGCACTTGAAAGAGAACCGCTACGGGAGGGTCTTGGTGGACCTCTCGGGGTTAGACCATTCCTCGCTCCGCCTGTCCGATTACTCGGCCATCGGCTCTTATGTCGGCAGGACTCTAATTGATAAAACCCCGGTGATTGTGGGACTTCCCAAAACCTTCAGTCAGGACCAGGTCCGTTTTCTCATTTCCCCTATGCCTACGGCTGGAGCCGTCTCCCTCTGCCATCTGGTCGGGATTACCCCTGAAGCCCCTACTGTGGAAGCGGCCTTTGGCGGCAAGAAGCCGGCGGACAAGATTTCCCTAGGGCCCAAGGAGGTGAAAAGTTCTTTCGAAAAGCTGACCACCACCCGGAAGGAAGATGTAGACTTGGTCTGCTTTGGTTGCCCGCATTGCAGCATCCCCCAAATTCGGGAAATCGCTTCTCTCCTTGAGGGGAAGAAAATCCATGCAAACACCAGACTGTGGGTGGCCACCTCTGGCCACCTGAAGGTCATGGCCCAGCGCATGGGGTACGGGGAAATCATCGAACGGGCTGGGGGGTTGGTCACCACAGACCTTTGCGTGGCTCCCGGGGCCCCATTCCACCTGGTGAAAGGGGTAAAGACCGTGGCCATCAACAGCGCCCGGGGAGCTTACTTCATCCCTGGAGCTTGCAATGTGGATGTCATATTTGGAGATACGCAGGATTGCTTGCAAGCAGCGATCAGCGGGAAATGGAGGGGGTAGAGATGAAGATTATTCTCAGGGGGCGGAAGGTCATCGGCGGCATGGCCGAGGGAGAGGCTGTGGTCACAAAGGAGCCGGTCAGTTTCCTCGGCGGGGTCAATCCGGACAAGGGGATGGTGGTTGAACGGGGGCATGAAGTGGAAGGGCAATGCATAACCGGGAAAATCTTTGTCTTCCCCCACGGGAAAGGCTCCACGGCCGGTCCCTATATCCTCTATGCCCTGGCCAAACGGAAAACCGGACCCGCAGGCATGATCAATGTGGAAGCGGAACCGATCATCGCCGTGGGGGCGGCTATGGGGAATATCCCCTTGGTGGATCGCTTAGATAAGAACCCCCTGGAAGTGATTTCCCCGGGAGACTACGTGAAGATTGATGGGGATAAAGGGGTTGTGGAAGTTACCAAAAAAGAAAGGGACTGAATTTTTCAGAGATTTCGAGATTCTCTGACCGTTCGATCACTTTCAATCAATGACTATCTTTTGTTGTTGACGCTGGCGGGGTTGAACGGAGGGAAGCCAAAAACGGGCCTGAATCAGCTTTCTCCCTTTCACCCGCTTATCTCCGTGGGCAAATTAGCCGGGATGGAAGGCTTGCAGGGGGGAAATCCGTGCCCATGTATCCGAGAGAATTTGAGCCATCTCCCGGCGTATCCCATGGAAGGTCCACTCCCTCTTTTGGCGACCGACGGGCAACCCGGCCAGCGTCAGGGAAAAGGTCTTCAAGCCCGGAATCAAGAGAAGCTTAAAATGGTTGAGGCTTTTCTCAGGCATAGGCGGGACTCAGCGCCTCCCCGCCCGCACCCAGCGCCGGATGATCCTCCCAGGTCCGGGGGTTCAGGGCGCTTTGCTTGGCATCATGAGGCGTTAGTCGTTCCCTGGATGGGGGCGGGAAAAGACACCCCGCCTCATTCTGCGGCGGCCCGGCTGGACCCTATGCGAGAGGCTTCCTCCCGGCCGATGCTGCCCGCGCTCATCGCCCTGAACCCCCGGACCACGAATAAGGATTCTTTAAAAGTGAAGGGGGGCAAGCGAGATTCTCTATTGACAACTCGCCGGAGAAGAGTAAAATAAACATAACATTTGCTGGGGGAGCTGGACCGGCTGAGAGATCCCGATATGGATGATCGGGATGACCCCTCGAACCTGTTGGATAATGCCAGCGGAGGGAAGCAAATCCGATAGAGGTTCAAAGCCGCCGGTTCAGCGATGAATCGACGGCTTTTTCTTTTAACCGCTGAGATAGAGTGGGGCAAAGGATGGGCGCTGACAAATTGGGAAAGTTTTTGGGGGTAGAAAATGGCACTGGATGAAATTGTCATTTCCCGGGCAATTATCGAGCGGTTTGCCAGCAAATTCTCGCGGGGGTTGGAGCTGGACGTGGCCATCGTCGGCGGGGGTCCCTCGGGTCTGGTGGCCGCCTATTATCTGGCCAAGGCCAGAGCAAAGGTGGCTTTGTTCGAACGCAAGCTGAGCGTCGGCGGGGGAATGTGGGGCGGTGGCATGCTCTTCAACGAGATTGTTATCCAGGAAGAAGCCAAGCGGATCGTGGAGGAATTCGGGATTTCAGCGGAAAAATTTCAGGAAGGATATTATACCGCAGATTCGGTGGAAGCTGTTTCCACCTTTTGTGCTGCGGCCTGCCGGGCCGGGGCCAGGGTTTTCAACGGGATCAGCGTCGAAGATATAATGGTCCGGGAGGAAGCAGTTATCGGTTTGGTGATTAACTGGACGGCCGTGGAGATGGCCGGCCTGCACGTGGATCCTTTAGCCGTGCGGGCTAAATATGTGGTCGATGCCACCGGACACCCCGCAGAGGTCGTCCAGGTCTTGCAGAG
>Ga0315280_10005995_pt1 | contig 16988 bp, 16 predicted proteins | sample YL17G06_40_MG_FD_203697 | JGI IMG/M metagenome (GOLD analysis project Ga0315280, IMG submission 203697) | Sediment microbial communities from Yellowstone Lake, YNP, Wyoming, USA - YL17G06_40 | ecosystem: Environmental > Aquatic > Freshwater > Lake > Sediment | place: USA: Wyoming | collected...
TATAGCTGGAGGGACTCACCGCTCTTCAGTTCTACGCTCGACCTCGCGTCGGCGACAATCTTGCGGTCTCCCAGGGTCGTGTAGATCCGGCTCGAGGAGCCGAGGAACACGCCGTTCGTGATCCTGCAGTCCATCACGTTGTGCTCCTCATGCGGCTCCTCGAGGAGCAGGTTTTCCGGTCTTATCGTACAGATGACCCGCTTCCCCACGTCCAGACCGTCGGTGTAAGCCACCTTCAGTTCAACGCCCGCATCGGTCCTAACGGTCGTGTACTTCTCGGCCCTCTCTATAGTACTAGGCAGGAAGTTGCACTGCCCAACAAAGTCGGCTACGAAGGTATTGCTTCGGATGGGTATAGATCTCCCGGGGGTTCCTATTTGCTGCACCACGCCGTCGCGCATGATCGCCACCGGGTCGGATATGCTGGGCGGCTCCTCCTAGTCGTGGGTCACGTAGACCTTGGTTATCCCCAGCGCCCTCTGAATCCGCATGATCCCGAAACGCGTCTCCAAGCAGAGCTTGGAGTCTAGGTTGCTGAGCGGCTCGTCCAGCAGGAGAACCGTCGGTCTGGTCACGAGTACCCGGGTCAACGCTACCCTCTATCGCTGCCGTCCGCTGAGCTGGAAGGGTTTTCTCTTCTCCAAACCTTCCAAGCGGTTGAGCTTAAGCACTTCCTCCACTCTGGTCTTCAACTCCTCCCGAGACAGTTTTCTCACCTTCAGCCTGTAGGCTTCCATCTTGGAGATGATATAATCAAAATCGGGATCAGAGGCGCAATTCCGCTTTCAGACAGCAAGTTCTCAAGAATGCCCACTTTGAACCAAAAAGCTTGGCTTACCATTCGCCCTCTTGTTTTGCACCATAGTGGCGTAGGGAGACGCAGAATCATCCTCATGCTTCCGATAGCTATTTGCATCTATCAGCCATGCCCCTTTAGGGCAAGTATTCGAGCCTCTTCCCGGGATGGTTTGATTCGATGAGCTGCCTCAGAGTCTTTATGTGATGGGAAGCAAAAGGAGTTTGAAGAGGAATCTGCTTGAGTGAGGGAAGGCAGGGGTGCCTAATCTACCTCTACACGGGGGAGGGCGGAGGTAAGACCACGAACGCGCTAGGCCTGGCGCTGAGGTCGGCAGGCCATGGCCTCAAGGTGATAGTAATCCAGTTCATGAAGGGGAGGAAAAACATCGGGGAATACAAGATAAGAGCGAGGCTGGCACCCGAGTATGAGATACACCAGTTCGGTAGGAGTGGGTGGGTCGACTTGAAAAGCCCTGGTCCGGTCGACATCAAGCTGGCACAGAAGGGGCTGGACTTCGCGCGTCAAGCCGCTAAGAGACGACCAGCACTGCTGGTTCTGGACGAGATCAACCTGGCCGTCGCCGTGGGACTTCTAAAACCTAAGGATGTCCTAGACCTCTTGGACGAGGTTCCAAAGAGGACGGTAGTCGTCTTGACCGGGCGAAGGGCGCCGAAGGAGCTGCTGGACAGAGCCGACTTCGTGAACGAGATCGTAGACGTCAAGCATCCCTCCGAGATTCCTACTCGGAGGGGGATACAGTTTTAGCGTCGAACACTTGAGGAGCCATATAAATTGCTCATCGAGAGCTCCGCAATCCGAGGTGTGAATTAGTCCATCGCAGAAGAAACGAAAGGGAAGTGAGGGGTGGGTGATCAGTAAGGTCATCAAGCGTGACGGGAGGGTCGTGAGCTTCGAGAGCGGCAAGATAGTTGAGGCTATCTGGAAGGCGATCCAGGCTGTTGACGGTGGAGACCATGACCTAGCTGGGAGGCTGGGGAACCAAGTAGTCAAGATCCTCGAGGAGAAGTTTGGAGAGGAGACGTTCCCCCGGGTCGAGCAGATCCAGGACATGGTCGAGAGGGTTCTCATAGAGAGAGGCCAAGCCAAGATCGCCAAAGCCTTCATCCTCTACAGGCAGAGGAGAGCGGACATCCGTAAGGCGAAGGCGCTCCTCGGGGTCGAGGACGATCTGAAGCTGCCCCTGAACGCTCTGATCGTGCTCGAGAAGAGATATCTCGCCAAGGACGAGGTCGGGAGACCGGTTGAAACACCCAGACAGATGTTCCGGAGGGTCGCGAGAGCCGTCGCTGAGGCTGAGAGGCAATACGGGAAAGGATACAGTAGTGTGACGGAGCTCGAGGAGAGGTACCTTGCGGCTATCTCGAAGCTGGAGTTCATGCCTAACTCTCCCACCCTAATGAACGCCGGGACCGATCTGGGGCAGCTCTCAGCCTGCTTCGTCCTTCCAGTCGAAGACTCGATCGAGAGCATATTCGAGGCGATCAAGAGGACAGCCATAATCCACAAGAGCGGGGGTGGAACCGGCTTCGACTTCTCGAGGATCAGACCGAAGAACGATGTGGTCAGGTCCACAGGCGGGATCGCGTCAGGACCCATATCTTTCATGAACGTCTTCGACATGGCAACTGACGTGATCAAGCAGGGTGGTCGGAGGAGGGGCGCGAACATGGGCGTGCTCCGCGTAGACCATCCCGACATTCTGGAGTTCATCATGGCTAAGGAGAGGGAGGGAAGGCTCAGCAACTTCAACATCTCCGTCGCCGTCACCGACGAGTTCATGAAAGCCGTGAAGGATGCGCGGGAGTTCGGACTGAAGAACCCTAGGAATAGCGAAGTCGTCAAGCACCTCCCAGCGAGGACTATCTTCGACATGATTGTGACGATGGCTTGGAAGAACGGGGAGCCAGGCCTTCTCTTCATAGATAGAATCAATGAGAAGAACCCGACACCCCAGGTCGGAGCCATAACGGCGACAAACCCCTGTGTGGCAGGAGATGCGCTAGTTTACACAGGGAGTGGGCTCGTAAGGGCGAGGGAATTGTACACGCAACGACATCAACTAAGAATAACCGTGGATCCCAGAATGAGCCCCTCTACGGGTACATTAAGCGCAAGCAACGTATTCAAAACCGGAAAAAAGAAAGTTTGCAAACTTACGACCGAGGAGGGATATTCGCTCAGGCTGACGGCGGACCACAAGGTGATGACTGAATGCGGGTGGATCCAAGCCCGGAACCTTAAGCACGGCGACAAGATCCACATCCTCAGCGGAAAGGGAGGCTTTGGAAGCAAAGGTACCCTTGAATCTGGAAGAATCCTCGGCTGGCTCGCGGGCGATGGAACGGTAAAGTCGGACAGGGCAGCACTTTCCTTCTTTGGCAAAGAAAAACAAAAACTCGCTCCAAGGTTCGCGGAGATGGTAAACAAAGAAGCGGAGGGGATGCAAAAGCTCGCTCGGGACTACAACGTTGGCGTAGTCGAAATAGGAGGACGCGACGAAGCTCGTGTTTCTTCTAAGAGGCTCCTCAACATAGTGCAGGAGTATGGACTGTCAAGGAACAAGCACACGATTTCAGACGAAATACTAGCTGCTTCTGAGGATTTCCAGCGCGGTTTCCTGCAAGCACTTTTCACCGCTGACGGGAGCGTCCAGGGCACGGCTGAAAAAGGAGTAAGCGTGAGACTTGCCCAGAACAACGTGGAGATGATCGAAAAAGTTCAGCAGATACTCCTCAACTTTGGCATTGCCTCACGCAGATACAAGAACAGACGGCGTGCAATGCTAAGAGAGATGCCAGATGGCAAGGGTGGCTCGCGGGAATATTTCTGCGAGGCGCAGCACGAGCTCGTAATAACAAAAGATAACCTTTCCAGATTCCGCAGGGAGATAGGCTTCCTCGACGAGAGCAAGAACGTAAGGCTGGATGACTACCTGACGAACGCTAAGAGAGACCCATACCGTGAGTACTTCACCGCAACTTTTGAGGAGTTAAAAGAAGATGATGAAGAGGATGTATTCGATCTCACTGAGCCGCTTACCCACAGTTTCGTGGCGAACGGCATAATAGTTCACAACTGCGGTGAGCAGCCTCTCTTGCCGTATGAGTCGTGTAACCTGGGCTCGATCAACCTCGCCAGGATGATTGTTAACGGCGGGGTCGACTTCGAGAAGCTGAAGGAAACGGTTCGGCTTGCGGTTCGCTTCTTGGACGATGTTATCGATGTAAACAGGTACCCCGTACCCGAGATCGAAAGAGTGACTAAGGCCAACAGGAAGATAGGGTTGGGCGTCATGGGCTTCGCGGACGCACTCGTAAGGCTGGGCATTCCCTACGACTCGGATGAAGCGGTCCGGTTCGCCGAGGACACGATGAAGTTTATCCAAGCCGAAGCCAGGCAAATGTCAGTTGAGCTGGGGGAGGAGAAGGGCTCGTTCCCCAACTTCCCGGGAAGCATCTGGCATCAGCAGGGATACCGTACCATGAGGAACGCCACGGTCACAACGATCGCTCCAACCGGAACAATAAGCATAATCGCTGGCTGCTCCTCGGGCATAGAGCCCCTCTTCGCCATCTCATACCTCCGAAACATCTCTGAGAGCCTAGGCGCCAACCTGATAGAGGTGAACTCAGCCTTCGAAGCCGCTGCCATAAAGGAGGGCTTCTACGATGAGGAGTTGATTAAGAGGATCTCAAGAGGGACCTCGATCAGGGATCTGGACGAGATCCCTGAGAGGATAAGGAGGGTGTTCTGCACCGCCCACGATATCGCGCCGGAGTGGCACGTGAGAGTCCAAGCCGCCTTCCAGAAGTTCACGGACAACGCGGTGTCCAAGACGATAAACTTCCCGAACTCGGCGGGGCCAAGAGACATAGAGAGGGCGTTCTGGCTTGCCTACGAGCTGGGGTGTAAGGGACTCACCGTCTACAGAGACAGAAGCAGAGAGTTGCAGGTGATCACAACAGTGGAACCCCGCGGAGCGGCACCACCCATCAACATCGTGGGAAATGTGTTGGGAAGATGCGAGGCTTGCGACGTCTCCTAGAAAGTGTGGTCGAGAACAGTGTACGATGGATGCCCTTGCCACAGCCCCCAAACCTGACAGACATTTGCGCTGAGCTCACCGCCCAAACTCTTTTTGTTAGACCATCAACAGGGATCGACCACTTTTTATTGAGGGACGAGAACGCGGTCATTGTAGCCACGTAAGAAGCAACCATCGTCTTCGACTTTCCGAACAACTTATGTTTTCCTCTGTCAACATCAGAAGCGATTCTCGGTCAAGGTGTGGCGATGGTGAAGTACGACCTCGTGGTCGTTGGAGCGGGAACCGCGGGCTGCGTCGCTGCAAGCACAGCTGCAAAGGCGGGACTGAAGGTGTGTCTTATCGATGCGAAGCCCCATCATGAGATCGGGGACAAGGTTTGCGGCGACGCTGTGGCAAAACACCATTTCGACGATCTAAGTCTGGCGTACCCCTCAGGAGAGGAGTTGGCGTGTCATGTCGAGCGTATAGATTTCTACTCGCCCGACAACACCGTCGTGCTCCACGAAGGCGGCCCAGCCATGACCGGGTTCATGATAAATCGGAGGCCTTTCGGACAGAGGCTTCTCCGAGAAGCCATCCGTAGCGGGGCAGAGCTGATGGACCGCTCAAGAGTGACTCGCCCAGTTCTCAAGGGCTCATCGGTATGGGGGGTTATTGTGCGCAACCTAGCATCTGGAGTAGAAGACGAAATAGCCGGGCGTGTCGTCCTCGAGTCGAGCGGTTTTCAAGCGGGTGTGAGGAGGAAACTTCCCTCCGGACTAGGCGTCGAGGTAGACGTAGCCAGGGAGGACGTGTGCGTCTGCTACCGGGAGATCCGGGAACTCAAAGGAGAGATCGAGTCGCCCGAGGTGGGGCGGATTCACCTCAGTCGAAGGATAGCGCCGGGGGGGTACTACTGGATATTCCCTAAGAGCTCGAAGATCGTCAACGTGGGTCTTGGTGTTCAAGGATTCGAAGAATTCCCAAACCCCAAAAAACAGTTCTATCAACATTTGGCCTCAGAGCCACTGCTCAAGGGCTCAAGGATCGTTCACGCAGGCGGAGGGATGGTGCCCACGAGACGCCCCATAAACAGTCTTGTGTCTGATGGATTGATGATCGCGGGGGACGCTGGCTGTCAGGTGAACCCGATCCACGGAGGCGGCATAGGCCCATCGATGCTCGGGGGAAGGCTGGCCGCTGAGACAGCGATCGAGGCTGTTGAGAGAGGGGACTTCACTCGAGAGTCGCTGTGGCGCTACAACGTGCAGTATATGAGGAGGTACGGGTACAAGCAGGCTGGTCTCGACATTTTCAGACGGTTCCTCCAGAAGATCGACGACGAGGAGCTCAACTTCGGGATCAAATGGCGCGTCGTCACGGAGGAGGATGTCCTTAGGGCTGGGCTCGGAGAAGAGTTCCAACTTAATCTAGGCGAGAAGACAACTCGTCTCTTCAGGGGGATCCGCAGGCCGGGGTTCGTTCGCCAGCTCGCCCGCGTCGCCAGACGACTAAATGAGGCTAGGACACTCTACAGGGACTTCCCTGAGCCTCAGGGGTATGAGAAGTGGCTGAGGAAAGTCGATCGTCTCTTCACATCGTCAAGGACATCAGCGCCTTGAGTGGTCAAATGACGTGTCTTTGCATGGACTGAACGCCGAGATCAGGAATCCATCAAGTCTTCCAAAAGTTAAATATCCACAAGAGAAACTATAGCCCACCCGCGAGAGGCCAGGAGCTAGAGTGGGTGTAGACCCACGATGAACAGGAAACGAGAAGAACGTACGTTCTTACCCGCCTCTCCCGGGCAAAAGGTTTTCTGAGGAAGTACCGATGCCCTACAAGAGAAGCCTGTACAACTTCAAGTCGCCAACTTACCTGGCTGAAACGGGCAACATGCCTATGGAGATAAAGAGCCGCATCGGGTTGCCTAGGAAGAAGACTCCTCAGGCGGCAGCGTTCGACGCGAGGATCGTCGGGATGCTAGGTCAGCTGTCGGCTTCGACAGACTTCACACTGCCGACGCTCGAGCGGATCTTTCCCCTGCCATACATTCATGTCGTCCCGAGCAGGCACGCCACCGTGATATTCTCCGCCTACAGCTGCGCCCTAGCGGAGAGGTACCAGCACCCACCCCCAGCCTCATTCAACGAGATGAACGCGTACGTCCAGGCTGGGGACTACTGGACCCAGAATATGGTCCGAGACAAGCTCTTCCTCTACAAGATCGTCTCCCCGTTCAGGAAAGCCGTAGGCTTTCCACCCCGCGATAAAGGATTGCTGCGGCCGGTTGCAAGGTACCAGTTTCCTCCGGAGATGGAGGACATCCTCAAGCTCCACTCGACCCCAGGGCTGATCATCGCGAACGTCGGGGCTAAGCTATGGAGAGAAGGCTACTTCAACACACTCGCGTACGTGAAGGGGGTGAGGAGGGCATCTGAGAAGATCGCTGGAATCCTCCGAGAGGGGCGGGGGTACGAGAAGGTCCCGCTGATCGCCGCCAGATACCTGGGAGCGGTCAGGGGACCCGTGAAAACTCTTACCCAGCAACCACCCACTGCGCAGCCGGTACCTCCTACCCCGCCCCCCGCCTTCTGCTACAACTGTGGGGCTAGGCTGGAGCCCAGCCAGAACTTCTGCGGCCAGTGCGGGACAAAGGCGAGAGCAGCCTAAGGTATGTTGGGCTGCAGGGTGGTACAGGGGAATCGCGAGTGAGGGTTGTCTATCAAGGCTCAGGGAACTCCTACGCCATTACAATACCCGAATTCAAGCTAGCCGAGGAGATCTCGAGGATCAGGAATACCTTCATCGGCTTCGAGCAGAGACCGAGAGGGATTGAGCTCTTCAGGTACAAGCTTCAGAAAGGCACGATCGTCGTCTACGGCGAGGGGAAGGCCGCGAGAGCCACCAACGAGTGGTACGAGACTCGCGCTATTTCAGCCCTGTCGAGAGAACTCGGGACCCCACTCAGACACGGGGTGAAGCTCAAAGACCGCGACGCGGAGACCGAGATTGACGGTGTCTCCCTGGACGGGACGCTGATGGTCGAAGCCAAGAACGCCCAGATCGACCAGAACTGGGTCAACTACTACCGATCCAAGGCTGAGAGGCTGGGATTTAAACGGACAATCCTTATAGCTCCAAAAGTTAGCCCCGAGACCTTACCTCCGCCCAACATGGACGTCTTCATCTTCAACCCCGACTGGGACCCGGTCCAGCAGTACTACCAGTCCTTCAGGTTTCCATCGTGGCTACAGAGCGTGGTCTCATCGAGGCACTTCAGGTTCCTACTCCAGAACGGAGTGTGGCTGGGGGCGAAGAGGAGCCTGACTAAAACCGCCCAGCACACCCCCGAGAGCAAGCTCAGGCAGATCCTATTCAACATCCAAGCCAAGAGCGGTCTTCCTGTGAAGGTCTACTACTCCATGGCACGCATGGTCAACCCTCCCGCAGAGTATCGCGGGCTGGGCTATCCCATCCCCCGCCTGCTAGCGGTCTTGGACATAGATCCCAGCCCCCACGAACATATCCTCGACAAACGGGGGTACTGCCAATCGTGTCTGGATCTCTCGAGGGTCAAGGCTGACGGGGCTGAAGCGGCGCTCACCAGCATGGGCTACGAGACAAGACGAGTGTACAGCGGAAGGAGGGGTTTTCACATTTACGTGGTTGAGGGTGGGACTGCCAAGGAGGTCGGTCTGAGGGAGCTTATGCGAATCCTGGAGGTGGTAGGCAGCCTGACGGACAGCCGAACCTTTAGAAGCAGAGATTCGAGCTTTGACGAACACAGAATAATAAAAGTCCCGAGCACCTTCGATGCATCAACCGGCGCCCTAGTCGACGAGAACGCCTCGAGGATCCCTCTTAACGATAAGCTGCACCCCTTCCATCGAGGGTCATAATCGGGTTTGTCATTACCCCACTGAGAAGGAAATCTCAAGCTGTTGCCGGGCTGGTCTGTACCGTGCCTTCAGGACAGTGATGCACCCGACCTCTCCGGTAGTCTTTGTGTGGGTGGATTTGCAGGTGTTAACATTCCACCCCTCGATTTGGACGATCTTGACTCGCTTCAGCCCAGCTGGGAGTGGGAAAAGGTCGTATATGTCGTCGCCCCACCTGGACTCAGCCTCGGAGCGGTCCATCTCAAGCTCCTCCACCGCCTGGTTCTCCTGTATCTTTTTGTTAGCCTCGCTCTCTATGAGGAGGATCTCCTCATCGGTCGGCTTGCGGTCGAGCTGCACGGTGAGTCGCCCCTTACCGTCCTCCTCATATACGCCTGCGGTCCACTTCACCCCAAGAACCTTCCGGGCAGCTCCCTTCAAAACGTGAAGTGCGGTGTGCGTCCTTGGGTCCAAACCTCGCTACTCACCCCTATTCAATTGCAAGGTCAACCCTAACTCTTGAACCTGACCTGCGGCAGAAACCGCTGGGCGCACCCTACTTTAGGCTCAGCGTGATCTCTATCGTCGAGACGGACCGGGGTCTACCCTCCTCCCCGGGCATCTCCTCTGTGCCTATACCGATCTTGCTGGCGTTCAGCTTTTCCATGAACCTGCGCCTCGTGATCTCGGCCACGTCGACCGCCGTCGTTATCGACCGTCCCCTCGCCTTGAGGATGACCTCTTGGCAGTCGGACGAGTTGAAGCAGGTGATCACTGCCAGCACGTAGCTCATCGCGGGTTTCTTGCCTATGTACACAACGTTCGGTGCTTTTTCCAATCGTCGCGTTCTCCTTGATGACACTAGGTGGACTCCCATCTATATGCCTTAAGTGATTTAAACCTGACTATCTTAGGTCGGTCCGGCGCGGATGAGATGCCTGAGATGTGGAAAGTGCTGTAGAGATACGAGGATGCCCCTCTCGGGAGATGACATAAAGAAAATGGCGATGCTGGGGCTGAGACCCGAGGGCTTCTCCTCGAGGCGGGCTGGAGTGACCTACTTGAGGAATGTCAAGCACCGATGCGTCTTTCTGAGCGAGGATTCGAGGTGTAGAGTGTATTCGAGCAGACCGCTTGGCTGCCGCCTCTATCCTATCATCTACGATGAACTCAGGGGCGTGATGCTGGACAAAGCCTGCACGGCTTGGCGCACCGTGACGGAACGCGACGTTCAAGTTGCCAAGCCGATACTCCTCAAGCTGATTAGGGAAATCTATGAGTCGAAAGCATAGGCACGACTCAGGGCTCGTCTCGAGCTACCGATCCTCCATCTCGGCGATGCGCTCGGACAGAATCTCAACGATCCGGATGTTGTCGACGTGGTTGAGGAGCTTCCCGCACTTGGAACACCTGAAGAGGCAAGCCATCGCGTCCTCAAATCTGAGCCTTGTGCAGCCAGGAGTAGAGCACGTGTAGAACTCATGGTCTTTCTCGTAATCCAGTCGAGCCTTGAGCTTCTCGACCACCCTCCTTCTCTGGTCCTCAACGTAACCCTCAACCTGTTCGGGGTTCAGCCTCCAACTGTATATGAACCAGCCGGACTGGGGGTCCCTCCTCACGCGGGACGTGACCAAGCTCCGTTCGCTCAGCTTGTAAAGGATCTTGCGGACATCGTTCAGTCTCATCCCGGTCTTCTCCGCGATCTCGTCTTCCTTAGCCACTCCCAGCGCGTTCAAGGCATCCACGATCCTCGCCGCCTCCTCCCCCGCCACTATTTTCGCGACCTTCGTGATGAGAGCTGTAAGCTCTTCATCCAGCGGCTTTCGCTCCTCCTCGACCTGCGGCTCTTCCTCTCTCTCAGACAACGGCCAGCTGTCTCCGCAACCTGATCTTATTATTGCATACGAGGTATCTAAAGTCATGGATTGGAGCGCCTAACGCTTAAATCAGCCACCTTTCCTTGCAGAGGTGAGGCGCTGTACAGGTTTGGTCGAGATCAGGCTAGAGGAGTTGGAGGTTCTCCTCCTTCTCAGGGAGTTCCGGGATGGAGTTGAGGAGAAGATGGTCATAGGGAGACTTGAGAAGCTCAACCCCCTCTGGGTCAAGAGAAAGGCCGCGATCACCGTGAGCGAGGCGATCAGGCTGCTGGAGAAGAGAGGATTCATACAGCGGGTGGGCAACTGGGTGAAGATAACCCAGGATGGAAAGTCCGCAATCGCAAGATGACAACTCCTAGGGCCTGTAGCATTAGAGCATCCAGACCATTATTGTCGTTTCCCGAAAAGCTCTGGAGAGATGAGAACGGCCTCTTTAAGGCGGCCGGCTGGCAGAACGCCCTGTGGACAAGCGAAATCTTAATGCACAGCGGGAAGTGAATGGTATCCACCGAGGGTGCTTTGCTTGTATCTTATCGGCGAAGCTCTGATTGGAGAGGGAAATGAGGTTGCCCACATCGACCTCATGATCGGTGACAAGGACGGACCGGTGGGGCAGGCGTTCGCGAACGGCTTGATCAACGCTTCGATGGGGCATACCCCACTTCTCGCGGTTATTCGACCGAACCTTCCCCCCAAGCCGCACACTCTCATCATACCGAAGGTCACGATCAAGGACATGGCTCAGGCAGTAAAGATCTTCGGACCTGCGCAGGCGGCTGTGGCTAAGGCTGTCGCGGACGCGATGGAGGAGAACATCATTCCCAAGGATCAGGTGGAGAACCTGGTCGTCGTGGCCAGCGTCTTCGTTCACCCCCATGCCGAGGATTTCAGAAGGATATACCACTACAACTATAGCGCGACCAAGCTCGCCCTCAGACGAGCGCTAACCGGATACCCGCCTGTGGAGAAGGTGCTCTTTGACAAGGATAGAGCTACGCACCCGATAGCCGGGTTCAGGGTGCAAAGACTGTGGAACCCGCCATACCTCCAGATCGCCCTCGACAACCCCGATATCGAGAAGGTCAAGAGCGTCCTCAGCCAGATCCCCCAGAGCGACAGGATAATACTTGAGGCAGGAACACCGCTCATCAAGAGGTACGGCGTCGGCGTTATGGAGTCGATCAGGGAGGTTAAGAAGGACGCGTTCATCGTAGCCGACCTGAAGACCCTGGACGTGGGTCAGGTTGAGGTTGACCTGGCGTACAACGAGGAGGCCGACGCGGTCGTCTGCTCAGGGCTCGCGTCGAAGGACACGATCGACAAGTTCGTTTACGAGGCTAGGAGGCTGGGCATCTACGCCGTGGTCGACATGATGGGTGTAGCAGACCCGATCAAGACGCTCAAGACCCTCGTAGAGCTGCCTGAAGTGGTCATTCTCCATCGTGGCATCGACGAGGAACACGGCAAGAGATCCGGATTCGAGACTGTCAAGGACATCAAGGGGGCTTTCCCAGAGAAGAAGCTCCTTGTGGCCATGGCAGGAGGAATCAATCCGGACACGGCCAAACGGGCGGTACAATCCGGCGTCGACATACTGATCGTCGGTAGGTACATAACTCAGTCCAGGGATGTGGAGAAAGCCTGCAGAGAGTTCCTAGCCCTCCTCGGCGAAGACATCGACGTCCACAGGGTCCACGTCGAATAGACAACACGCTCTCCGTTCTCCTATTCTTGTACTCATGGTAGCAACAGAATTCCATCTTCCGATGGTTTGAAAATGCGATAATCTCGACTTTGTGTGAAGACCAGACCCAGCTACATGAGCAGAATCATCGCTGGGATACCGAACGAAAGCGTAGCAACTGTGGCAGGAACCAGTCTTTTGTAGACTTGCATGGTCCCAGTCTGAAAGTATTCGGAGGTCACTGCAAAACAAAGATGTAGAGGCGATATCAAGTGCCCGAAATACATACACGTGTATGCCAGACAGGCTGCCGCTGGTCCAAATTGATATGTGACTAGCAGAATCGAGAGCGAGAGGGTTATGGCGGGCGATGATTCGCCCAGGGCAAACCCTATCAGCAGTGGGATAGAGACCAGTAAGACGGGCGGCCATACAGCGTAGGTTTTCGTGAGTTCTGCCACGATATCTAGCGCCCCCGAAACTCCGACTATATGACGAAAGATCATGATTCCGAAAGCCACTAGAGCCATCTTGCCGACACCAGGTATTATCGATACGATGTCACCCCTCTTCACTCGCACCATGACGAACAGAAGTATCGTGCCGATCAGGACGGCTATGAAGACCTTCACACCCAGGATTGTGATCAGGATCACCGCGACTAATATCGGCAGAAAAGAAACGAGGAAACTCCTGGCGTAGTGCCATTTGATACTAACTTGTTCGTTTTTGCCCATCCCTCTCAGTCCTATCAGGTAGCCGATTGCCATTCCGACAGCCAAGACAGGAATTTGATATAGGATCATTGTAGCTAGATTCACGCCAGTTAGGAAGGAAGCGATAACCAGAGCGGTCTCAAGTGGGTATAGCAGGTGAGGTACGTGTCTAAACCACATGTTCAGAAACGCTTTCCTCTCCCTCTCCATTCCCAGTTTGTCTCCTTCAACATCAACCAACGGTGCAGAGAAGAGAGCTCCCCCCGAGACAGGCAAGACACCGAAAATGAGCGGGATAAACGCCACAAGACCCTTGGACGGAATCATCCTGCCCAGACTTTCGGCTAGCTCCTTAGACTTTCCCGTACTCTGATACACGAAGTTGAGAAAGGCAATCGATGCGATGGTCGCAACCAACTCCCATGTTGAAATGGCTATGGAAGCGTCGAAGATGGCTTGCATCAGGCGAGCTACCGGCAGAAACAACAGTCCAAGAACCAACGATCCCAATATGAGAGAAACGCCGATGTTTACCTTGTATTTTACCAAGATAAATATGATTAGAAACGTTCCAATGATTCCTATAATCTCCCACATGTATAACCATCAACTAGACACTTGCAACTGACACGAATACTCCTTTCGAGTGAGGTCAAGCCCGATCACCATCAGTTCGCCACCTAATTCTTATGCTTTCTCGGCCCATTGCGAGAAGGAGCAAAAGGAACTCCTATTGGGCCGGGCTATTAGGATACCTAGTTGGACTTAGAAGGAGATTTCACCAAAAAGAAGCCGAATCATTGGGATACGTTGGTGTCCGGAAAGAGATTCGGACTCATGATACCTTCTATTTCAGTCTAGCCTTGTCCAGGTCCGCTAGTACGATGAGCGTGGCGACCGCGACTACTATCCCGCCCATCGAGGCGAACTCTTTGTTGGCTGGGGTTGGGAAGCGCAAGCCACCCTCAATCACTTTGATCGCCGTCCTCCCCTCGGGTAGAACCTTCGAGACCTCTTCCTTGTTCACCTTCTCCGGGTACGAACAGGCGATCGTCACGTCCACCATGAAGGCGTCGTTTATCTCCTCCATGCTGAGGAGAACTTCGACACCTTCAAAAGCTTCACCGTTCTTCTGGCTCAGAAGCTCAACGCCAATCTGGACTCGCCAGGCTACACCGTCATACTCCTCGCATTTCTTGAGGCCTGCCTCTTCGTATCTCTTCTCACTGAGTCACCACTAAGACTGATTTTCGCCAAATGTGCGAGATGCAGAACTCTCTTCCTGAAAGTGGCGGTTCCTGTCTCCAGCTGGGACTCCGAGCACACCTCAACGCACAGACACTGCCCGAGATGCGGAAACGCAGTCTTCTGAGACTGGTCTACAGAATCCCACGAATGGTAGAAATGTTTATCTAGAATACTTTTCTACTTCTCCTGCGGAGGAGGCTTACATGTCAACCTCGGTCAAGCTCGATGAGGAGGACAAGGAGAGGCTGGAGAAGCTTCAAGCCCTAATCACACTGAAGGCCGGAGGGAAGGTGACCCAGCAGGAGCTCCTCTCCGCGCTGATAAGAGAGGCTTTGACGAGGGGGGATGAGTTCGTGGAGAAGATGGTCAGGACAAGCGCGCCAATGCCCGATCAAGAGTACGAAAAGATACTATCGCTCGTAGAGGACTGGGGTGTTGAAACAAGCTGGGAGGACATCGACCGAATACTCTACGGCAGGACGAAAGGAAAGAGGTGAGGTGTTGGCGAGCGCCTTCATTGACTCGAACATCTTCATCGCCTTCGCCAACCAAAGAGACAGGGACCACGCACGAAGCAGCGAGCTCCTAGACGAGGTGAGAAGGGGCGAATTCGGTCAACCCTACACATCAGATTACGTTTTCGATGAAGTTGTTACCACAGCCCTTGTTCGCACTGGAAGACTTGCCACAGCCATCAAGGCGGGAAAGATCATCCTCGGCTCGAAAGAGGAGTCGATACCCTCGCTAGCACGACTCGTTCGAGTTGATGAGAGGATCTTCGCAGAGGCATGGGCTACGTTCAAAGCAGGACGGTTTGAAGGCCTCAGCTTCACAGACCACACAATTCTTGCACAACTCAAAGAGTTCAAAATAGACACCCTCATCAGCTTCGACAAAGGCTTTGACGGGCTAGCCGCAAGAGTTTCGTAATCCGCTGTACGACGTATCTTCAGTAAGAAAGAAATCGGTTCTCAATAAGGAAAGTGTTCACGGACATGGAACAAGAAAGCATGTTCATGGTCCCGTTTGTCTGATCAGCGATGTCGCACGTCCTTCAGGAAGTCATGTTTGAATAGGTATTGTTGTATAGAAACATCTACACTTATATGAATTCGACATAGAAAATCCAACAATCAACCGTCAATTATTTTAATCAAGAGCAAAGAACGAAAACCCGAGATCTGAATTTGTATCGAGGCATGCGTCTGCTTCCGCTCGGCGTCGCACTAATGATGGCTGTGCTCTTAGCTGCGAACCCCGCTGGTGTTCACAGTAAGGCATTCAAGTACATGATCCTTACAGCCAAGGCACCTACAGCTATGAAATGCGCGGCAGAGTCACGATAGTCAAGGCATCAGGGGCGGGGGTGGTAACCATCTCTGGATATCGGTTCGGCGACGTGACCGTGGTCTACGAGACTATGGATGACTTGGCGATCATAACGACTCCTCAAGGAATCCCGTATCTTCTCGAGCCGATTCCGCTGTATTCATACATGTACCTGTACCCTCTAGCCGCAAGATCACTTGGTACGATGCAACAGGACGAATCGTGACATCGATGTGCACAGAGTTCACGTCGAGTAGATGTCCGACCCTACGCCCCTATTCTTTTGCCCACGGTGTACAGGTCAGACTGATCTACATCAGCAGGATCATAGCTGGGATGCCGAGAGAAAGCGTGGCGACTGTAGTAGAGACCAGTCTCCTGTAGACTTGCAGGGTTCCTGTCTGAGAATATTCGGATGTCACCGCGAAACAGAGATGCAAGGGCGATATCAGGTGCCCAAAATACATGCAGGTGTATGCGAGGCACGCTGCCGCTGGACTGAACTGGTACGTGACTAGCAGAATCGAGAGCGAGAGGGTTATGGCGGGCGATGATTCGCCCAGAGCAAACCCTATCAGCAGTGGGATAGAGATCAGCAAGACGGGCGGCCATACAGCGTAGGTTTTCGTGAGTTCTGACACAACATCCAACGCCCCCGAAACCCCAACCACGTGGCGGAATATCATGATTCCGAATGCCAATAGAGCCATTTTGCCCAACCCGGGCAGAGTGCATAGGATGTCGCTCCTCTTTGCACGCGCTACTACAAACAGCAGCACCGTGCCTATCATGACACCTATGAAGACCTTCAGCCCAAAGATTGCGGTTAGGATGATCGCAACGAGGATCGGAAGAAAGGAAACGAGAAAGCTCTTGATGTGATACAATTTGACAGCCACTCGTTCGCTCTTCTCCATTCCTCTCAGTCCCGCCAGATAGCCGATAGCGATAGCGATGACGAAGACGGGGATCTGGTAGAGGATCATCGTCGCTAGGTTCACACCGGTTAGGTAGGAGGCGATGACCAGCGCGGTCTCGAGCGGGTAGAGCAAGTGAGGTATGTGTCTGAACCACATGTTCAGGAACGCTTTCCTCTCCTTCTCCGATCCAAGCCTGTCTCCCTCGGAATCAACCAGCGGCGCGGAGAAGAGAGCCCCACCGGAAACGGGCAAGACACCGAACACAACCGGAATGAACGCCACCAGACTTCTTGATGGAATCATCTTGCCCAGACTTGTTGCTAGCTCCTTGGACTTTCCCGTACTCTGGTACATGAAGTTGAGAAAGGCTATCGACAGGATGGTTTGCTCCTCGCCCGTAGAAGACGCTTCGCCAGCCATTCCTGCCAACCCTCCGATCATCTGCCGATGTGGATGCGGGCGAAGTTGTAGGACGGCCAAGGCCCA
>Ga0315280_10005996_pt1 | contig 16981 bp, 13 predicted proteins | sample YL17G06_40_MG_FD_203697 | JGI IMG/M metagenome (GOLD analysis project Ga0315280, IMG submission 203697) | Sediment microbial communities from Yellowstone Lake, YNP, Wyoming, USA - YL17G06_40 | ecosystem: Environmental > Aquatic > Freshwater > Lake > Sediment | place: USA: Wyoming | collected...
CGGCTCCAGCCTGGGCGTCTGGGAGCTTCGAGTCGGAAGGACCTGCGAACCCAAATGTAGGTAATTCATAGTACTCAGCCATCTGCGCATTAAGCACACCTGTGCCAAGTGCGAACTCCGGCGCTCCGTACGCCATTCTACCCGCAATCGGATCCATCACCCCCACCCATCCTGCGTAGATGAAGGGAGTTCCAGGGTTGACGAGTTGTGACAGAGTCAGGGCTGCCAGGTTTTCCGCGTTAGCTACCACTAACGCACCCGTCACTGTTCCAGGCGCCGTTGCCCCCACCATTGGAACCGGTCCCTCGGTGATCGGCACACCCGCCTTTGCGAACTCTATGATATTCTCGTTAGCGGAGGCTATGGAGAGAGGGGAAATGGTTTCGCTATACAGACACATGATCGGCCTCTTTTTCAGTTCATCCATTCCCCCGACTACGGTGGCTCCCATCTCCAACACCTTTCTAGCGCTGTGTGCGCTTGGAGCCGAGTAAACGATTGGTTTCTCAGTATTGTTGAATAGGGTTTCCCATTCATGCTCGTACTCTACCTCGTATGGCACGTCGTATGCTCCGGCTATGGACATGATGAATGACATGTTTGGCAGCGCGTCGCCGAGGCGGGTGGCGTCTGCGAAATCCTTCTTCGTCGGCCTCCTATTCTCGCCTGTCTCAAGGTCTCTTATGAAAGGGGTCGGGGTTCCGCCTAATCCGAAGTAGACTCTGCTATCCTCCAAGAGAATGTCATACTCCGGATTCCTGCCGCATAGGACAATTTGCTTCGGAGCTTTTCTTAGGGACTCCTCTACGAGGTGCTGGGGAATCCTTATTCTCCTATCCTTGGGGTCTACCTCCGCCCCACCTCTACCGAAGATCTCGAGAATCTGCTTCGACGCAGTCCGCAGACCAACCTTCTCGAGCACTTCAAGCGTGGCTGCGTGAATCTCCTCAACCTGTTTCCTAGTCAAGAAGCGCAGCTGGCCGCCTCTCAATCCTCTGGTGACCATGCGTCTCGCCTGCGCATCTATTCCTGACGAGCGCTGAGTTACATCCAACTGCGCGTTTAAAGCTTGTCAAGCAGATTGAAAGACGGTTCTAATGTTTCGAGTTAGGAGAGCTTGTCAGAACTTTAGGCGGAACGATCCGCATTCATTCTTTGGTCGGTCCTTTCCTAAGTCCTCTTACTTCGTTTTGCATTCCATTAATATGCGAGGGGAAAACCATTTGTTGTCATCAACATTAGTTCATGTGAGGCTCACAAATGAAGAGTAGACTTAGTATTCTGTCAGATAGCGAGATCGAGGCTATCCATAGATCTAGCATTCGGATCCTCGAGAGAGTGGGCGCCCTAGTACGTAGCCCGAGAGCTTTGAAGCTGCTTGTGGACGCGGGCGCAGAAGTCGATCCTGCAAGGAAACTTGTCAAAGTTCCCTCGGGCCTTGTGCAAGAGTGTCTTCGAAAACATACCGGTAGCTTCACGCTATGTGGGAGAGTGAGAAAGAACGATCTGCCAATCATTGATGGCAGAATGTATACGCATCCAACTGGTGGCTGTTTGAACGTCTTGGACGTTAAGGCGGCTAGAGCCAGAACTGGCACTACCAGAGATCTCCAAGATCTGACCCGAGTTCTTGATGCGTTGGAGAATATCCATCAGTCTGGTATGCTGATTCATGTCGGCGACGCCGCCCCTCAGGTCAGGGACATACATACCGTGGCACAAGTGCTACGCAACAGTACAAAGAACTGTGGCTTGACGGCGTACGGCGTCCGCAACCTTGAATATATTGTGAGACTGGCGGCGGCTGTGGTTGGTGGAATAGAGGAGTTAAGGAAGATGCCATTGATTAGATGCGGAATATCCCCAACAAGCCCGCTGGAACTGTCGGAAGACGTGGCTGATCAACTAGTAACGTCCGCGACCTACGGGCTTCCTGTCGACATCCTTCCGTGCCCCCTAGCAGGCGGGACTTCCCCTGCAACGCTGGCAGGCACACTTGTCCAGCAGAACGCCGAGTTCTTGATCAGCCATGTTATCGTTCAGTTAGCCAATCCCGCTAATCCCGTCTTCTACGCTGCCAGACCATTTTGCATGGACATGAGAACAGGCGTTTCCGCGATTGGAGCCGTAGAATCCGGCATGATGTCCGCCGCAGCCGTCCAACTGGCAAGGTATTACAACATACCGTCAGATGTCTACGGGCTAGGGACAAATTCGAAGATCTTGGACGAACAGACAGCGTTCGAGAAGGCTATGGTTGGGTTACTGCCAGCTCTCGCAGGGGCAAACTTCCTCTCAGGGGCGGGGGGGATTGATTCGGGAGTGACTTACAGCCTAGAGCAACTTGTCATCGACAACGAGATCTTTCACCTAATCTTCAGGGCCGTTCGAGGGATCGACGTGAACTCTGATACGCTGGCTGCGGACCTAGTAGAGAAGATCGGTCCCGGAGGACATTTTCTAGGCGACGAGCACACCAGGAGACACTATCTTTCCGAACACTATATGCCGACGCTCAGCAATAGAACTGCAAGGACAGAATGGGAGAAGGTTGGGAGCAGGGACATAGTCAGCGCAGCTCGCGAGAAGGCGGAAAGGATTCTAAGGGAACATTCAGTCGAACCTTTGGATAGAGACGTGGACAAGGAGTTTGACACGATACTGGCTGAGGCGGACAAAGAGTTGACCAGATCTAGACTGGCGTGATTGAATCCTCAGCAACTGCAGACACGAGAAAGCCGAACAATCAGAGCAGACGAGAGACGCGTAACTGGAAACCAATCAGCGTGGACACATCGAGCCCTGTCCAGCTCAGGAGGTTCAAGGGTTCTCAGGATCTCACCCATCTTATCACTTTCACCGTGACAAAAAGTAGAAGTGCATTAAGGATTGTCAGGCCAATGATTTTGGCAACGCTTCCAGCCTCGAACATTGCATAGAGTTCGAATATAACCATAACCACGAAGATTAGAAGGAGAATGGGAATCGATAGGATTGCTAGAACTGTTAGAAACACTGCGATTATTCTCTCAAGACCCTCCGATGCCATGCTTGTCAACTGAAGGTCTTTCGTAACTCGGATGTGTCATTGAGCCAGATAACACGCAACATATCTTCCTTCCTTCACCTCAACAAAGTCAGGTTCTTTCTCGGAGCAGGAAGGGGAGACGTAAGGGCATCGGGGATGGAAACGGCAGCCTGAAGGTGGATTTATCGGTGTCGGGACCTCTCCCTTTAGGGACATCCTACTGACCTTGGCTGTTGGGTCGGGAACGGGTATTGCTGACATTAGGACCTTAGTGTAGGGATGCAAGGGTTCCGAGTACACGTCATCTGTAGGCCCTAGCTCAACGGCTTTTCCTAAGTACATCACCATTGTTCTATGACAGAAATGCCTAACGGTGCTAAGGTCGTGTGAGACGTAAAGATAAGTCAAGCCAAGTTCCCTTTGTAATCCTCTAAGCAGATTGAGGATGCTTCCACGCACAGACAGGTCCAGGGAAGAGACAGGTTCGTCGGCCAGGATGAGTCTCGGGTTCATAGCTAACGCCCTCGCGATTCCTATTCTCTGCTTCTGGCCCCCGCTGAACTCGTGTGGGTATCTGTTCATGTAGGCTCTCGAGAGTTCCACTTTCTCCAGCAGTTCTTCCACTCTCTTCATTTTCTGCGAAGGTTTTGTTAAGCCGTGGATCCTGAGAGGTTCAGCGATTATGTCCGCAAGGGCCATTCTGGGATCGAGCGAGGAATATGGATCTTGGAATATCATTGAGATTTGAGACCGGAGCTCTTTGAGCTTCTTCTTCGTCATTTTGAATATGTCTCTGCCCATGAAAAGAGCTTGCCCCGATGTTGGCTCCATGAGGCGCATAATGAGGCGAAGCACGGAGGTCTTACCACATCCGCTCTCGCCGACGAGTCCAACAGTTTCTCCACTCTTGACGGCGAAATTGATTCCATCGACGGCATGAACCCATCCGACCCTTCGCGAAAGAATTCCTCCCCTAACCGGGAAGTACTTCTTTAGGCCTTTGACTTCTAGGAGAGTTTCAGGATTCATTGTGATTTCTCTACCTCGTTCGCGTGCCAACAAGACACTGTATGTCCTTCACCGGCCTCTGCCTTGGGCGGCTCTTCCTTGGCACATATGTCAGTTGCGTACTCACACCTTGGATGGAAACGGCATCCTTGGGGGGGGTTGATCAACTCGGGGACAAATCCTCTGATTGTGTAGAACTCCTCTATCTTTGTTCTCAAGGTTGGCGTGGCCTTCATCAAAGCGCGAGTGTAAGGATGCATAGCATGCTTGAACACTGTCTTGACATCTGAACACTCAGCAATCCGCCCGGCATACATTACAGCAACTCTATCGCAGAGTTCTGCTACGAGACCAAGATCGTGTGTTATCAACATAATTGAGGTATTGAGTTCCTGTTTGAGGCTCTTCATCAGCTCTAGGATTTGAGCCTGAATCGTAACATCTAGGCTTGTCGTGGGTTCGTCCGCTATTAGGAGTAACGGATTACACGATATCGCCATCGCGATCATTGCCCGCTGTCTCATTCCTCCGCTATATTCATGAGGATAATCTTTCATTCTGTTTCTCGGATCCGGAATTTCCACCTTTTCAAGTATCTTGGCTACTCTATCGTTCACTTCGCTTCTGGGTATGTCTTGATGCAGTCTGATCGCTTCACCGATCTGTTCCCCGATCGTGAATATGGGGTTAAGTGACGACATTGGGTTCTGGAAGACCATCGATATTTTTCTGCCTCTGATCTTCTCCATCTCCTGTGGGCTCTTCCGTAAGATGTCCTCACCATCGAACGAGATCTCTCCACCCACGATTCTACCCGGAGTTTGGATCAGTCTGGGGATCGAGAGTGCAACCGTACTCTTTCCGCATGCTGACTCACCAACCAGCCCAAACGTTTCCCCGCGGTCCACATACAGATCCACGCCATCGACGGCTCGGACAGTGCCTTCAATAGTGTAGAAGTATGTCTTCAGTTCTCTAACGTCGAGGAGATGCGTCGTCTTCAGGTCACACTCTTGTCTTGACATCGAAGGCATCCCGTAATCCATCCCCAAGCAGATTGCACGCCAGAGTGACAATGAAGATTGCCAATCCCGGAAAGGTCGATATCCACCAGGCGACCCCCAGATAGTTCCTTCCCCTGCTAATCAACGACCCCCAAGAAACCGCAACGGGATCCCCTAAACCCAGAAACGTGAGTGTCGCTTGGTACAGAATGAACCATGCAATATCAATCGTGCCCAAGACGATTATTGAGGATAGAGCGTTTGGGAGAATGTGTCTAGCTACTATTGCGAAGTCGCTCGCGCCGAGCGATCTGGCGGCTTCAACGAAAGGCTGTTCCCTGAGCGATAAAAAATCGCTGCGCACAACCCTAGCCATCCAAGGCCAGCTTGTGATGGCCATGGCCGCAGCTATGAGAAATAGCGACCGCACTTTGAACATAGACACGATGACCACCAGCAACACTATCGTGGGCAGGACAAGAATTACGTCGGTTATCCGCATGAGTATGTCATCAACGATTCCTCTATAGTATCCGGCTATCGCTCCTACGGCCACGGCGAGCAAAATTTCCAATAAGAGAGCGGTTGCCGCAACCATGAGCGATGTTCTGGCTCCCCAGATGATGTATGCCGCAACATCTCTCCCAAGTGAGTCTGTGCCAAACAAATGGTCAGGACCCGGAGGCAGCTTTGTGGACGTTAGATCTATCTCAATGCGACCCTCCGGAGCGATCACCGGCGCGAAGAGCGCCATCAAGATGACTATGACTAGAATACCGCCTCCTACGAACGAGGCCCTATTCTTCTTGAATTTTCTCCAAGCTATCTGGGCTCTCCCGGTTTTCAACAACGTCCTCAGTACCTAATCCTCGGGTCTATCAGGCTGTACGCTATATCTGTGCACAGGTTGGCGAGTAAGACCATGATCGTTATCACAAGTGATAGTCCCATTAGCGCTGGATAGTCCCTCTTGAGCGCAAGCTCGATGAACAGTGATCCTAAACCCGGGATTGAGAATACGGTCTCCACTACCACGGCCCCCGAAAGGATGAATCCCACAGAGAGTCCGACCAGCGTGACAGTGGGTAAGAGGGTGTTTCTCAATGCATGCTTGTAGATCACCATCCTCTCCTTCACTCCTTTCGCTCTAGCTGTAGTGATGTAGTCTTGCCTCAACACCTCGAGCATGTTGGATCTAACCATCCGGAAGAGGTAGGCCGTGTAGCTGAAGGATATGACTAGGACTGGAAGGATCAAATGCGTTGCAATGTCTATGACGCGTTGGATCGGCGGAAACTCAACGCCATACGTCATGACTCCGAAGGTCGGGAGTAACCCAAGCCAGACTGAGAACACCATTATCAGAACCAAACCAATCCAGAAGGTCGGCATCGAATACCCCAACAAAGCTGAGACGGAGCACAGGTTGTCGATTACTGAGTACTGCCTTGCTGCCGCAACCACTCCTAACGCGAGTGCGAAGACTATCGATAGAGCCTCCGCTGTGACCATAATTCCCACGGTCAACCAGATCCTCTCAGTTATGAGCGACAGTACAGGGCGACCGAACTGAGCACTGTAAGAGACGCCCAGGTCCCCCGTCAGCATCTTGCCAATCCATATCAGATACTGAACATGCAGAGGCTGATCTAGTCCGAGCCTCGTTCTCACCTGTTGAACTATTAGAGGAGAGACTGGATGCCCGGACTCTGCAAACATCAATTGAATTGGATCGCCGGGAGCAACATGGATGAGCAAGAATATGATTACGGTAGCCACAAAGAATGTGGGAACGACCAGCAGAATCCTTTTGGTGATGTATGCAGCTAACCCCATGTGTTAGCCTCCGGAAAAAAGAAAAGAGAAAAAAAGGGTGGAAGTTATTCGGATTTCTTCCGCCTCAACACAGCATAGGTAGCTCCGAAGCCCACTATCAGTCCCGCGACTAGCGCTTCAACTGCTGGCACCACGTAGACACTCGACGGAATCTCCGCGGCGGGCGGAGGCCACGGCGCGTATCCAGCCATTGCCATCAGTTCCTTTGCTTTCGCGGGGTCGTAGTGATACTGTAGTGCGTTGGGATCCCAACCCCATGTCGATGCAACTATCGGCGAGTTTCCCAGCTGTATCATGCCCTTGTACACTTGATCGCGTATCTGATCATAGGGAACCAGGTACGCTATAGCCTGTCTCACAAGCCGGTTGCCTAGTGCTGGGTGGTTGTGGTTCAAAGCAATGAACAGAGTTCGTGGATACGGAACGGTCTCTACATGAAGGTCAGGATTCGCCTTTAACCCGGGGATCTCATCTGGGAATTCCACTGAGAAGTAAATATCGAGCATTTGCGCGTCGCCTTTCTTCAAAGCCGCGAGTCCCGTCATAGGTTCCGTTATTGCCTCAAATACTAGGCTGTCGATGGCGGGTGCTCCGCGATAGAAATCTTTGGAGGCCTCCAGTTGCATGTACTCGGCGCGAGTCCAAGCCTTGAATTTGAACGGTCCGGTGCCTGGTGGCGGCGTCTTCGTGTTGTAGTCGCTCGCTTTGAGTTGATCATGTGGGATCTTCCCAAGCACGTGCTCTGGAACTATCAGCGAGTAAGAACTCATGAGCAAAGTTGTAAGCTCAGGCGTCGGCTTTGCTAGGTGAAGCACAACCGTATAGTCGTCCGGAGCCGAAACCGAGCTGACCGCAGCGCTGAAATCTCCGTAGTACTCCGCTTCCGCCTTTGGATCCATAAGAACGTCGAACGTGTATTTTACATCCTTTGACGTGAACGGCACGCCGTCATGCCACTTTATGTCATGCCTCAAATGGAAGGTTGCCATCATCCCATCCGCTGAGTACTCAACCGACTCAGCCATGTCCGGGACGGCGGCATATCTGCCCTCAGGTGTTCGTCCGACCTGGTAGAGACTCCGATACATAGTATTCAGTTCTATGTAGCCCGATCCGAGATAGAACGGTAAGAGGCCTGTAACTAGCCCTGTCGCGAAATGCGATATGTACCTAACGGTGACTGGGTGGGTCGCTCCTTCTACGGTCCAATTGCCAGCGTCGTATGCTCGGAGCATCCCGTTGTAGCCCTTTATCTCTTTGCGCGTCATCTGGGCGTACAGAGGGTAACCAACAACGATCGTGCCCACATCTTTCTGGTGCTCCTCCTGCCACGCATAGAGGTTTTGCATTCGATACGTTGTGTTGTATGAACTCATTCCATTTCTAATGAGGGTATCGGCCGTTCCATCCCTCCACGCCCAGTAATTCCAGCCGATGGGCGGAAGGTAGTCTGACGTGTAGCATCCTATGTACCATATGTAGTCCGTGAGCATCCAACTGTAACCTTGGTAGGCCGCGTCGGAACCCCCTTGATCGAAGGTCAAGCCTGGATTGAAGTATGTTCGGGCAAGGAAGGAGGCTTTGTCGAAGCTCTCGATCTTCACGTCTATGCCTATCTGAATCAATTCTTTCTTCATTATCTCTGCTATTTCAAGGTCCTTCGTAGCGCCTGCACTTACGACCCAGTGGATGGTGATAGGGGGCTGTTGCTGCGCCATTGTTGTCTGCATTGCGAGGAAGAAACTGCTCAGAAATAGTATAGCCAAAACGAAAATTGCAGTCTTCAAAATTTTCTCAAGCAAATGATACTTAAGGCCCTGTTTAAGAGTTTCGCAAGTGTTCTAAAATAGGCAAACAGAGTGTAGAGGGCGCAGATTAGGAGTTGTTTGACGACGCTAACGAGAGCTGAGGAGGAACGGGCTGAAGCTATCCATCGTGAAGCCGTAGTCTTTCTTTCTCATTGGGATATTCTACTGTTGGACATCTACCCAAGACGAAGGTCAGGTGAAACGCACGTCACGAAGAAACGGCATATTAATCGCATGAAAGAAGGCGGTGTAACCGCTGCCGTCGTCACCACTGGATGCGATCTTCCAGGTGCACAATCTCTTCGATCTGTGCTTCAGAATGTTGATGCGATGAATCTGGAACTTGATGAAAGCGACGGAGAGATCGTAGTCGCTACGAGTGCGAAGGACGTAGCGGAAGCGAAGAAGAACGACAGAGCAGCGTTTGTACTCGGAATCGAGGGAGGTAGACCCCTAGAAGGTGACTTGGCCTTGCTGAGAACTTTCCAAAGGCTAGGGCTGAGATGTATCGGGTTTACGTGGAATTACAGAAACGAGCTTGGAGATGGAGTTGGTGAGGGACGGCGCGTCGGGTTGAGCGACTTTGGGGTACGGGTTGTGGAGGAGATGAATAGATTGAGAATGGTGATCGACCTCAGCCATGCATCTAAGCTAACCTTCACCCAGGCCTTGGAATGTTCCAAGGACCCTGTAATCGCCTCCCATTCGAACGCCATGGCGCTCTGGAACCATAGAAGAAACCTTGACGACGAACAGATCCACGCCATTGCCGAAAAGGGTGGAGTCATCGGAATCAACTTCTGGCCAGACTTCCTCGGAAGCAACCCTACAGTTGAAGACATCTTGAATCACATCGACTACATTTCAGACCTGGTGGGCGTCGACCATGTTGGCCTCGGACCGGATTATGTTGAAAGCGAAGAGGAAAAGTCCTACATGGACTATCTTGCTGAAGGCAGATCCCCACGCCAACCCTTCCCATCAGGCATTGAGGACATCACTAAGCTCAAGAATGTGACTCGCGGCCTGGTTTCTAGAGGATACTCAAACCCAGAAATCAAGAAGATCTTGGGCGAGAATCTGCTTAGAGTCTTCAGAGAAGTTATTGGAGAATGAACACTACAGTTGAAAGCAGTTTAGGAATTTTACTATCTGGAGATCGCGGCGTAGATCTCCTTCTTAGCCCTACTGACGAATTCATCTAACCTCTTCTTCACATCGACTGGAAGCGGCTCGATTTCGCAACTCTTCAACAGTTCCTTCCCTCTATCTCTGCCTCTCTCAATCAAGTCTTTTCTTCCATTTTTCTCCCAGGTCTTTCTGGTATGCCTGTCGGTAATGTTTGGCAGGAAGAGTTCGCCTATCAGATGACTTAAAGTATGCTTCGCTCCAAGGAAGTTACCTCCGATGCCAACTTTCTCAATGACGTCCACCGCCAGCCTCTCTGTGTCGATTTGAACTCCTCGAACGATGCGGTTGACCATTTCCATTATTTCATCGTCAATAACGAGCTGCGCTGGGCTTTGTGTTATTCCAGTTTCGATAGCGCCCATTCCAGAGACCATGCTAACGCCAGCTAGGCCGCTCTGTAACCATGTGAGAGCCTTCTCGTAGCCGACCTGCTCATCCATAAGCTTGGAGTCTGACGCAGCCCATCCGCTGTCGACATAGAGGCCGTACATGTCCATGCAGACCTGGGCAGCGGCGGTTTCCACTAGACCAAATTCCGCCGCCCCCGAGCTGAAGGCTCCGGATCTCGGGTCAACTATCCCAGCTCGGATGAAAACATACATTGCTAGTCCTGGATTGATCAGTTGGCCTAGCGTGATTCCCATCAAGACCTCAGCAATCTGTACAACCAAGGTTCCGGCCAATGTTATTGGGGCTGTTCCTCCGGCTTGAGGCATTGACCCTACACTCGCCAATACCCCCTGCCTTGCCGTGTCCCTGAACACCTGCAGTTCATGTGCTGAGAATTGGAGAGGACTCGTCGCAACAAGTCCAACATAATTCATTATCGGTCTCTTTCGAGATTCATCCGGCCCGCCTGCAATGATCTCCCCCATCTTGTGAACATACCTCTCCACACCTTTGGCAAGACCAGCAATGGAGCAAGGCTTCGAGGTGTTCTCAAACCATATCCTCACCGCGTCTATTCCACGTGTCTGGATGGGCGCGTCTTGAGGTACAACGGGGCACATCGCCAGGTTCACGTTCTCGAGACTCTCGGAGAGCCTGGCAAAGATTGCTAAGTCATTCATCGTGGATAATCTATGCGTGCCTGTTTCAAGATCGAGTGTGTATGTTGCTCCTTCAGATTGGTGGCCTAGAATCTTACCACGGGTGAGCGTCACATCAAACTTTGGATTCCGACCGTAAAGTCGGCAGGTCTTTCCAGTCTTCTTTAAGGACTCTTCAACCAAGCTCTCCGGTACCTTCGCGGTTTTGGACTTGATATCGACCTCAGCGCCAACCGAGGCCAACAGGTCAAGAAACTCTTGGTCCTCGATCCTACACCCGACACGCTTCAACACCTCAAGCGAGGCTGAGTGCACAGCGCCAATCTCCCCATTAGACAGAATCTTGAGCAAGGGCATGCGAATCTGTCTGTGTTCACGGGTTCAACGCAAATGTGTCTTTCGCAAGAGCCATTCCGCGTGTGGTGACGGACTTAGTAATTCTTCGATTCATGCTCAAAAGCCGGACTAAGAGGTTGGTCAATGACTGATCTGAACAAGCTCCTTGAAGCAGCTACGAGCACCCAAAACGTTTTCGTGAACCGATAGGGTACGCGAGTACCTTAGACGCCGCAGGCTTGGCAGGCGCCGTTCTTAGAACCAGACTAAGGGTTGCACGGAGGAGAATTGCCCAACCTGTGGGCCACTAATCTGTTGCGACAAACCCATGGTGAAGAAGAAGTAAACAAACAGCGCTTCCGAGGTCTACTACTATTCACCGTGTTTTCTACGGCTGTGCGTAGACATCTGCCAATTCTCATGATCGAAGATACCGTAGCTGGTACTAGCGAGTGAACTTTCCGCACCACGTACACCGTCTTAGATATGTTAAGGGCTAGGCTTTAGGTAGCTTGTCGACGAATTCTCTCACCTGATGCTCATACTCCATGGTCTCAAATGTGACTTCAGTAGGTTTCTCGCTCGACACGCTCATGTCAACGAAACCAATAGGAGCGTGGAAATGCAGCGAAGACTCGACCGCTTTGAAGCCAAATCTATTTTCAATATACTTCGTCAGGTCATTCAACACAATCTTAGAATCATATTCAGCCTTACCTAGCAGCTTGCCCCCCGAAACTCTTGCTTCAGTAAACCCTCCTCGACCATGAAGATGCGCAACACCCTCAATAAGTGTAAGGCCCTTCTCCTCAAAGTATTTGGTGGCCCTGTCCAATGCTTCCAGCGGATCCAACTTCGTCTTAACCGACATCTTCAACATAGGTTCTCAACAAGAGCTTAGAATGAGCCAATAAGAAACTCTTAGGCATAACCCTCGGCCCGCCCAGTGGATCGCCAAAGAGTACGCCGCTCTTGGCCGTAGCTTAACCTTCGGAGGAGCGATGTGATTTGAGGCTGCAAATAGGGTGGGATAGTTGGCTTCTCCCTACGAGTATCACCGAGGTGATCGTTTTAGCCCCGCTCAGACGACGGAAAAGCGACTAGGAGGCACGAGTGCATAGCGACCCGCGGGACCGACATAGGTAATCAGGTTCTGAGTAGTTGGTGTTCACGAGTCTCGGAGGACGGCTATATCGCCACCCTTCATTACCATCCTGATCTTCTTCAGGTCTTGCAGGATTCTAATGTCCTGAAGTGGATCTCCGTCTACGATGATAATATCTGCGAGCTTACCAACCTCAATTGTTCCTATCTGGTCTTCAAGTCCGAGCGCTTCTGCGCCTGTTTTCGTAGAAGCAACGATGGCTTCCATCGGTGTAAGCCCTGCTTCCACCATCACTTCGAGTTCACGAGCATTTTCACCTTGTCTACAGATTCCCATGAACGCATCAGTGCCCATAGCAATTTTCACACCGGCTTCGTGCGCTCTCCTAAAGCTCGCGAAGTGAGCTTCCACTGCTTCCTTCCCTTTTCTTACCGCCTCAGGAAGCGTGCCCGCTTCTATGCCCTCCGTTACTATGTTACGCAATATAACTAGGGTTGGCACGAGAATGACATTGTTCTCCTTCATCATTTGGCAGGCTTCATCGTCCAGATAAATTCCATGTTCTATTGTGTCAACGCCTCCCCTAATCGCGTTCTTGATCCCCTCAACTCCTTCAGCATGTGCCGCTACCTTCTTTCTCACCGCATGCGCTTCATCGACTATGGCCCTTATTTCCTCAATTGTATAGCGTCTGACCTCAGGTCCAGCTCCTTTTGAATAAACATCTCCGGTGGCAAAGATCTTGATGAAATCCGAACCCGCCCTAAAACGCTCACGAACTGCCTTGCGTACGCCGTCAACACCGTCAGCTACCACTTTCAGAAAAATCTCCATGGGCAGGTGCAATGGCCAGTCAGTGTCACATGGCCCACCCGTCTGCGTAATCCACAAACCAGCCGCCATAATTCTTGGCCCGGGAACAATACCCAAATCTACACCCTTTTTCAGGGAAATCACACAGTCATTAAATGCTCCTGCGTCCCTTACCGTCGTGAACCCCGCTTCCAAGGTTTGTTGCGCAGCTCTAGCCGCTTTCAGAGCCATCAGGGTAGGCGGTGTATCAAGCTCATACCTAATCTGATCTCGCTCCTTGCCCCAATAACAGAGATGGACATGCATGTCCATTAGTCCTGGCATTACAGTTTTCCCGCTAGCGTCTATCACGTCAGCTCCGGCTGGAATTCTTACTTCGTTTTCTTCACCGACATCGCTAATCTTTGAATCTCGAATTACAATGATTGCACGCTCTATTGGTTTTCGTCCAGTTCCGTCGATCAGTGTTCCGCATTTTACTGCTTTAGTATGGCTAAATGCTCATACCCCTCGGCTTAGGCCTGCGCTTACCCTGTAATTCCTATATCTCGCTTTTGACCAGCCTGCGCGTATCATATCGAGGAAACTTGTCTCGAAACCTTCGAGGATTACACCTGCTGCGTCTGGATGACGCCCTTCCCGCGGATACTGATCGACAAATATCGAATTTAATCAAGTCTCGATGAATACCTGAGTAGGCTTGGGATAAACAAAGAGAATGAACCGAAAGCTGTGAGAATTGGCATAATAACAACGAAGAATATCCACGGCAGGAGGTGTTTTCGGGGACTACCGAAGGAAGGCAGCCCTAGCTAATTTCGAGGAAATAACGGTTTTCATGCTGCCTCTTGTACGAGCTCGCGCCAAGACTATAACGTATGTTATGGCAAGTGTTTTCTCCCAATTGAACAGGGAATCCGCTCGTGGGTTGTAGGTTCGCATGATTGAATCGCCTAAAGTGGTTTTTGAGGTTCTTTCAGGAGACGATCTCTACAGGATTCATACTGCTACTTTGGAGGTTTTGGAACGGGTCGGGGTGAGAGTTGAAAACAAAGATGCCCTGAAGCTGTTAGACGAGGTTGGAGCGGATGTAAATTACGGGGAGATGATCGCTAAGATTCCGCAGCACATGGTCGATGAGGCGGTAAGGTGGTCTCCGAGAACTGTTCTGTTTGCTGGTCGAGACAAGAAGTTTGATTTGAGGCTGGAGGGTAAGAGGGTTCATTTTGGCACCGGCGAAGGGGCGGTGAGTGTTCTTGACCTTGACACCGGTTCCATTAGGCCTTCGACAAAGATGGACATTGCCAATCTCGCTAGACTTGCAGACGCCCTTCCCAACATTGATTTTGTCATGCCGGTCTTTACCGCACGAGATGTCCCTCAGCAAGTCTTACCTTTGCATGATTTACATGCAGTTTTGAAAAATACTGAGAAGCCTGTTATGGTTGTGGATTTTGGTTTAGACGCAATATATCTGGTAAAAATGGCGTCTGTCATTGTTGGTGGGGAGGATAAGCTTAAGGAGAGACCAATCTTGGGTTTGTACTGTGAGCCAATTTCTCCTCTAACTCATGGCAGGGACCAGACAAGAAATCTTATGACGTTTGCTAGATGGAAGCTTCCTATCGCGTATATTGCCGCACCCGCGTCTGGGTCAACGGCGCCTGCTACAATCGCGGGAGCAATAGTCCAGTCGAATGCCGAAACATTAAGCGGTAATGTTATCGCCCAGTTCACCAGCAGGGGAGCCAAATACATACACGGATCATGTACTTCTGTCTTCGATGGGAGGACAGGAGTCTTCCCATACGGTGCGCCAGAGTGGATGTTCATCAATGTCGCAATGGCTCAACTTGGCCGCTACTACGGTTTTCCAACATGGAGCACCGGCGGTTGTTCAGATTCTAAGCTGTTGGACGGGCAGGCTACGTTAGAAGCGGCGCTCACATTGCTTGTAGCGGCTCAGAGCGGCGCCAACTTGATACACGACGCGGGCTCCTTCGTAAACCTTGGCCTAACCGGGTCTCTAGAGCTCCTCACCATTTCGGACGAGATACTTTCCATGATCAAGTACGTTCTTGATGGAATTGAGGTTTCAGATGAGACCCTTGCCGTTGATGTGATTGGTAGAGTAGGACCGCGTGGACATTACCTGTCGCAAAGTCACACCTTGAAGTTCTTCAAGAAAGAACATTGGTTTCCATCTATTCTCGATAGAGATACCAGGGACGCGTGGATCAAGAAAGGTGCAAAAGATCTAGTGCAAAGAGCTAGGGAGAAAACCAAGGAAATCCTAGACAGCCATCGGCCAGCTCCTCTTCCGGTAGCCATTGAAAAAGAGCTTGATAGTGTTCTTGTGGAGGCGGAGAAGAGGATTTTAGGCGGCTCCGCGGCAGAGTAGAACCCCAGTGCGTGTCCGACGTACCAGACTTGACCTTCATTGTCACGTCCGCAAATTTGAACCGTTGTTTTCGTGCGTGCGCATCGGCCCCCCTAAAAAGCTTCATTGATAGACCGCAGAAGAGAAAAGGGTGAACCGACAAGGAGAAGCCTAGAAACCTTCGATTAAGATGATCATCATGGTGCTCATACTTTCAAGAAAGGACCTCGAAGCTGTAGTGACGATGAAGGAGACTATAGAGGCCGTTGAACATGGCTTCAAGGAACTGGCTGTTGGAACGGCAAGAATGCCCACCAGAGCTAGCTTGACGGTATTCGACCGAGCGGGATGGATGGGTGTTATGCCCGCGTACCTGAGTGAGACCGGATCGCTGGCGGCGAAGATAGTCACCGTGTTTGAAGAGAATCCGTCAAAGTATTCCATGCCGACAGTCTTGGCCACAATAACCCTCAACGACGCTTCAACAGGAAGACCTCTCGCCTTCATGGAGGGCACATACATAACAGCAATGAGGACCGGCGCGGCTGGAGGCGTCGCAGCCAAGTACCTGGCCAGAAAGGATGCGAGGGCTGTTGGAATTTTCGGCACAGGGGTTCAAGCCAGGACACAGCTGCTGGCGCTTAAGGAGGTCAGAGATGTCGAGAAGGTTTACGCTTTCGATGTATCAGGGAATCAAGTTACGCGGTTTTCCAAAGACATGAGCAAAGAGATTGGCATAAACATCGAAATTGCAAGCAGCCCAGAAGACGTTGTGAAGAAATCAGACATTATAGTGACCGCCACAACTTCGAGGACACCGGTCTTTGACGGTAGGCTGCTGAGAAAAGGTACTCATATCAATGCCATAGGATCTTTCCGGCCTGATTGTAGAGAGCTCGACGACGAGACCATCCTAAGATCAAAGGTTGTTGTGGACTCCAAAGAAGCAGTTCTTGCTGAAGCTGGCGACATAATTATCCCTCTCAAGGCCAACCGGATAAGTGAGGCGCACATTCACGCCGAGATAGGGGAAATCGTCGCGGGCAAGAAAGCTGCACGAGTTAGCAACGACGAGGTAACTGTCTTCAAATCTGTGGGGCTAGGCGTGCAGGACGCTGCCGCCGCCTACTTGGCATACAAGAAAGCGAAAGAGGCCCGGGTGGGCTTCGAGATCGAACTACTCGGCAAACAGTAAACGTCAACTACGTGTGAACTACGCGTTCGCTAATGGCTGAAACAGCCTATTTTTCAACTACCAGACGATTAGCCCATTTATTTCTAAGGTCGAAGTTCCGCCGAAAGCGTTAAAGCAAGACAGAATCATTTCAGCGTTTGGAGATCGTTCTTGTCAGAGGAAGAGATCCTGAACGCAGTTCTAAGCTTTGACGCAGACAAGGTCACGGAGGCAACCAGGAAGGCCCTG
>Ga0315280_10005998_pt1 | contig 16979 bp, 16 predicted proteins | sample YL17G06_40_MG_FD_203697 | JGI IMG/M metagenome (GOLD analysis project Ga0315280, IMG submission 203697) | Sediment microbial communities from Yellowstone Lake, YNP, Wyoming, USA - YL17G06_40 | ecosystem: Environmental > Aquatic > Freshwater > Lake > Sediment | place: USA: Wyoming | collected...
CAGACGAAGCAATGATCGCATTCGTAGAGGCACTTGTAGGTGAGCAGGAGGTGGACGCCAGATAGGTTGACAGGAGACATCAGTCAGATCGTGGGACTGAAGCGCGTGGGAGGTTATTTGACCTTCGCTGGTAGCGCTGGGCAAGGAGTGGTGTGTGAACCGAAGATGCTGGCTGTTTCTCAATCTGAGGGTTCTCGCACCGAGCCTGAGCTATTGCACCTTCAGAAAACTGAACTCGAATCCTGGTTATCCAATTCCTCGCGGATGGAAAAAGACTGGCCGTTTGTTCGGAGGCGGATTTGAAGAATGTAGCATCGAGCTTCAATCACCCGCGGATTCCGGGTTGTGATCCGGGTTCTTTGCCCGCAAGGATATTGTTTCTTGCTCCGCGGTCAGCAAATCTGGCAGCTCTCTCGCCGCGCCCGCCTTCTCATGTTCAAGCCAAAACCTGAGCCTGAGGGAGGACCGACCCTTCTTCTTGGGGCCATCACTCAGAGCTCGATCTATCCGACCGCCTAGGTTCCTTTCTGAGATAAAGTATCTCTGCACGATTCTTCTCCCGATGTTCCTCAAAAATAGTTTAGTTTGAGAATAGTTAAATAGAGGAACTGAAATTGGCGGCTCCTGTGACGGATACTAACCGAAAAAAGCTTGAGGACATCGCTGACGATATCCTGGACTCATTTCCGATCTTCTTCCGCAGAGTATCGAGAGATGGTCCCCATACAGGTTCCAAGAAGTTCGACCCAAGCCGCTTCGTCCTCCGGGCGGTCTGGAAGCACGGCCCTGTGCGTATGTCAGAGATAGGGATACACATGGGGATCTCGAAACCATACATGACCCTCCTTGTCAACAGGCTCATATGCGAAGGTCTGGTCGAGAGGGTCCCGGACACGGACGACAGGAGGGTGGTCATTATCACAATCACAGAAGCTGGTAGAGATGCCATCAGGGAGTTCACGAGAGACGCAAGGGAGACCGTCATGAAGAATCTCTCATCCCTGGGTTCGGGGGACGTCTCATCTCTTCACGAATCGATGAAGAGAATCAGGAGCATCACGTCAAAGTTGGAGCGGAATGAGACGAGAAAGTGCAAGCTAGGATAGGTTGTGAGACCATGTCGGATGTTGCGATCAAAGCCACTAATTTGACGAAGAAGTTCGGGGATTTCACCGCGGTCGATCACGTCTCCTTCGAGGTGAACAAGGGGGAGATATTCGGCCTACTGGGTCCTAATGGGGCGGGCAAGTCAACCGCCATTAGGATGCTGTCCACACTTAGCGTCCCGACTGAGGGGACTGCGACCGTCGCCGGCTTTGATGTCCAGAAGGAGGACGGCAAAGTCAGGGAGCACATAGGTCTCGTGTCCGAGAAGATGATCATGTACGACGAGTTGACGGCTAGGGAGAACCTCACTCTCTTCGGTAAGCTGTACGACATTCCCAGCGATGTCCTAAACAAGAGGATCGGCAAGCTCCTCAGCTTCGTGCGCATGGAGCAATGGGCGGACCACAGGATTGACACGTACTCCACTGGCATGAAGCAGCGGATCAACGTCATACGCGCCCTGGTGAACCAGCCCGAGATATTGTTCCTGGACGAGCCGACGCTCGGCCTGGACCCGCAGTCGACGGCAGAGATCAGAGAGCTCGTGCGAAGGATAAACATCGAGGACAGGACCACTATCATCCTCACGACTCACATGATGACCGAGGCGGACATGCTCTGCGACAAGATCGGGATCATGGACCACGGGAAGATCGTGGCCCTCGACACATCGGCCAGCCTGAAGAGGTCCATCTCCGGGACCGACACGACATTGTTCGAGTTCGAGATATCAAACCTCAACATGAGCATACTGTCATTCGTCAAAGCCCTGTCGTCCGTCAGCTCGGTGGTCCAGGTCGATCCGACACGCATCAAGGTCAGCTCTGTAGGGAACGATTCGTTCGATACCCTGGTTGATGTCCTTCGTAAGAACGGCGCCCAGATACGAACGGTGAAGAACCTTGAGCCGACCCTCGAGGATGTCTTCCTCCACATTACAGGTCACGAAGTGAGGGATACGGTGGCGAAAGCTCCTGCCCCTGTTCACAGAGACGGGCCTGGCGGGTGGCGGTCCAATAGGAGGGTGAGGTGAGCTCATGGGAGTGAGAAGGGTCCTGAGACACAGCGCGTGGATTTGCTGGAAGGATCTGCTGGAGTTCAGCAGGAGCAAGCTCCGGATGGCCATGCTTATCATCATGCCTCTTTTCATGATGATGATGGTCGGGTTCATCTTTCCGACCGGGAACAGCTTGAGCCACCAGCCCGTGGCGCTCGCAAACCAGGACGAGATGGTCAACGGCACCTCTCTGGGCAGCAGCTTCGTAACCCAGTTGGAGGCCGTGAACAATCAGACGGGCGTGATGGACTTGCGCGATGCCGCCGGCTTTGACGACATCAAGACGATGATTCAGGAGGGCAAGGTGAGCGGTGGCATAATCGTGCCTCCGACATTCACGTCAGATCTCCTGTCTGGCAGGCAGGGCAACATCACTATCATGACCGACCAGTCGAACCCGCAGATGTCATCGATGATACAGGGCGTCTTGATGCAGATCATCGAGCAACTGGGTTCGCAGCTGGCGATGCATAACCTCGACCAGACATACAACATCTCGCTCGAGCAAGCCCCCGCTGTGCTGAAGCCATACAGTGTCCAGTTGAAGGGCATCGTCCCCGGGACCCCGAACTACTTCGAGTTCGTGGCTCCGGGGATAATGGCCATGGTCGTCATGATGTCGCTCATGACGGGCCTGCCGCACGCGATCTCTTACGAGAAAGACACGGGAACGTTGGACGGCATGCTGGCGTCGCCAACGAGCCGTTGGGCGATCATCTTGGGCAAGGTAATGGCCCAGACGACCAGGGGCTTGGTCCAAGGTTTCATCATACTTCTGATGTCAGTGCTGCTCTTCGGCGTTGTCATCCACGGGAGCATCCTTCTCGTGGTCCTCCTCATACTGCTCACCGTATTCAGCTTCGTGGGGCTCGGGATCTTGATAACTTCCTTTGCTGACAAGGAGGAGACGGCCACGATGGTGATGATGACGCTCATGTTCCCCATGATGTTCCTGAGCGGGGTCTTCTTCCCGATTCAGCAGATGCCGTCATTCATGCAGACCCTGGCGAACTTCCTGCCTCTCACCTACGCTGCGAGCGCGATGAGGAAAGTCATGGTGCTGGGTGCGGGGACCGAGGCGATAATCACCGATGTCATCGTCCTCGCAGTGTTCGGCGCTGTCCTGCTTACGATTGCCGTGCCCTTGTTCAAGAGGGCCATGAACAGGTAGCCGTGTGTGAACCCGAACTTCTGGCTCTCCTGAACAAGAAGACTATCCCACCGAGCCAGACTTGCTTCCCTTGTTCCATACCCACAGTCTGTTACCATCGACTCGGGACGTTTGATTTGGATCAAGCCAGATTCTCTCATGAGGCGGTGGACGGAGTCAAACCTGCATTCTGTATACGTGTGAAGAAACGACCTAGCTTCTTCCCCGCACCTTCTTCTCAGACGAAATTCATTCTAGAGCTGGCTCGGATATTTCACCGGGGAGCCAGGTGGTATCTCGCGAGTATTTGTCTGTGTCTCAGCTCTTATTGCGAATTCTGGCAAGCTCTGGTCTTGTTCTTGATCTCGTGCCTTCCTTCTTCGCGATCTTTTCTGAACCTTCACGTGACCTATTGTCTCGCGGACCTCGGGCGACATCATCTCTCTTAGTCGCTCTGACAGATCCTCAGTGTCAATCAGAATGCCTGCGGTACGTCGAATCTCTCTTCTGATTCTCCTCAGGACATCTTCTTGGAACAAAGCCTTGGCAATCGAAGGCCAGCTCAAGGCAATTTGACATTCCCAGAAATCGTCCAGTCCGCCCTTTCTCACGTTCTCTCTGTGAAGTAGAGCGAGTTTGTCGGAAGCAGTGTCCAGGTCGAGTTTGTTGAAATCCACCGTAAATGCTCTTTCGTATTCTATTCCCTCTTCAAAAGTGAGATGATACAGATTCCAGACTACGCCATTTGTCAGCAGAACCCAAGGTATGTTGTTGGTAGAAGCATATGTGTAGGCTTGGTCTATGTGACGATCACGGAGCTTGATTCCTGCTCGCTTCACTTCCACGATTAGCTTTGCGACATCGCCCACCTTTATCAACAAGTCTAGATACTTCCCCTTGAGTTGTGCTTCGCGACTGATTTCTGCAAGAGGATCATAGCCTAGGGCGTCCTCGAGCACCTTAGTAACTCGCCGTACCGTATCCGCCTCATTCATGTTCTGTTCCTTCGCCTGGAGAAGATACGGAACCAACTTCTTCAGTGGGCGCTTTATGCGAATCTCCTGTCTCCGACCGGCCATATTGTCTCCTCCTCGATGTCCCACAATTCTGGGGGTTTATTGGCCTGTCCAGTATATTAAGTTTGGATACGTATCAGAAACACCCGCCCGAAGCTCGACCACTGCGCAAGTCCCGGAGTCTCTCAGCTCCCTTGTTGTCGAAGTCAGAGGCTATGTCAGGAGGCTAAGGTTCGCCCATTTCGAAGAACCAGCTATCGTTCTCCAAGTCCACTGATGCAGGACACTTCACCAAAATCGGCGTGAAGTCATCGGGCTCAACAGAGATGCGCATATTCTCATCCTCTTCGCGGTGGAGGAACAACAAGACTTTCTTCAACTCCTTCTTCATGCCGTCGTCTCCTCGTGTGGCAACTCGTAATAGAACAAGCTGAAGATGGTTCGTCAGCTCGCTCTTGGCGGGCGTGGTCCTCTTGCTGGGAGTATCCTGCAGATGCTCCCCACTCATTCTGGCGGTGAATGACAACTTGCCTTGTGACCTGTTCCATTTCCTAAAGTACTCAGCGAAGATGGTGTGTCGATCACATTGGGGCTTGGAGAGGTTGACGCTTCTTCTCGGAACCCTCTTTTCCCCTTCCCACTTGCTCTCGATGAGGTATACATGAGTCTTGGTCGACACGATTGCATCGAACTCGCCGAAATTCGCTGTGTTGCTGCCGCCTCGTCCAAAACTAGGTCTGTAGAATACGGTGCAGTCGGATTGCTTTGACTCGTCGCCCAATTTCCCTAGGATTTCCTCGAACCGGTTCTTCAGCGCCCAGAATGTCAGAGCATCTTCACCGTATCCAATGATCCCAACCATGCATTCACCACCCTCGCTATGAGACAGTGTTAGCATAGCTTAAGTACGGTGGCTCTCTAGAGTCGGCGTATAATGGCTACCTGTAAAGCTTAATCTGGCGCAAGGCGATTCCGCACGAGACGGGACCTGTCGGAGGCCATTGATTTGGAGAAGAAGCTCGGCGTCGCGGAATTCCAGCGGCTTGTCGATGACTATGTCACAGAGAGAGACTGGAAGAAGTATCATAAACCGAAGGACATAGCGATCTCGGTAGCGATTGAATCCTCCGAACTCCTGGAGCTCTTTCAATGGAAACCCGACCCGCTGGAAACGGGAAAGCTGGATAAAGAACTGAAAGCGCGCATCGGCGGGGAGCTCGCGGACATCGTCATCTACAGCGCGTGCATGGCCAATGCTCTCGATATCAACTTGTCTGAAGTGCTCCTGGACAAGGTTCGGAAGAACAGGAGGAAGTACCCAGTAGGGAAGGTCGTCAAGGCGAAAGACTGGGACGAGGTACGTTCGAACAGCTCGAAACCGTCTGTGAAGAACGGAGACGATTAGATTGCGGCTCTACTCCGGCTCCTCAAAGCAGTTCATCGAGGACACTTACCAGAACCAGATCGCCGAGAAGCTCAGACTGTCTTTCTTCGAGCAATACGGCTTCAATCCTTCTGGCGGAGAAATCAACTCATGGAGGAATTCTCTAAGAGCCGCATCCATGGTCCTCCAGCACGCCAATCTAATGGATCACGGGGTCATGGTGGAATACCAGCTTCCTCTCACATCCAAGAGGCTGGACTGCCTCGTATGTGGTCGCGACGAGTCAAGAAAGGACAACGCGGTCATCATCGAGCTCAAGCAATGGGACAAGTGTTCTCCCGCCGAGGGCGAGAATGAGGTCCTCACATGGGTAGGCGGTTCCGAAAGGGAAGTACTGCATCCTTCCGTGCAAGTTGGCCAGTACAGGAGTTATCTCGAAGATACCCATACAGCATTCTACGAAGGCTCCAATCCTGTCGTGCTCAATGCCTGCACGTACCTCCACAACTACAGTCCTGTTACAGGCGACGCTCTGTACTCAGAGAAGTTCAAGACCGTGATTGAAAGGAATCCCCTGTACACCATGAACGATGTGCGTCCCCTAGAGAGCTATCTGACTTCATGGCTAAGTGAAGGACAGGGGCTCGAAACCCTCCAGAGGATTGAAGAGAGCAAGTATCGCCCCAGCAAGAAACTGATGGACCACGTCGGCAACGTGATCAAGGGCAAGCCCGAGTACATACTCCTCGACGACCAGCTTGTGGTCTATGACAAGGTTTTCGCCTGCGCCAAGGGCGGCTTCCATGACAGGAAGAAGGCGGTCATGATCGTGAAAGGCGGGCCGGGCACCGGGAAGTCCGTGATCGCCATCAACCTGATGGCCGACCTCCTGCTCAAGGGATATAACGCGCAGTATGCCACGGGCTCTAGGGCATTCACAGAGACCCTCAGGAAGGTCATTGGGACGAGGGGGGGCGTCCAGTTCAAGTACTTCAATAGCTACGCTGAAGCGGACTACAACTCGATCGACGTGCTCCTGGCGGACGAGGCTCACAGGATCCGGGAGAACAGCAGCAACAGGTTCACAGCGAAGGAGAAGAGATCTCCGGTCCCTCAGATAGACGAGCTGATCCGTGCTGCGAAGGTGGGGGTGTTCTTCATCGACGACCATCAGGTTGTGAGGCCAGGGGAGATCGGGTCGGTCAAATACATCAAGGAGTGCGCAGGTAGGCTTGAGTGTAGTGTCTATGAGTACGAGCTCGAGACGCAGTTCAGGTGCGCTGGGTCAGAGGCGTTCGTCAACTGGGTCAACAACACCCTGGGAATAGAGCGAACAGCGAACGCGCTCTGGAGCCAGAGGGAGGAGTTCGATTTCAGAATAATGAAGAGCCCTGAGGAGGTCGAGAAGGCGATCCTTGAGAGGGTGGCCGAGGGGTACACGGGGAGAATGACGGCAGGGTTCTGCTGGCCGTGGTCGGATCCCAAGCCAGATGGAACGCTTGTGGAGGACGTGGTAATAGGTGAGTATAGACGGCCGTGGAACGCCAGGCCGGAGGCGAGGAAGCTCGCGAAGGGCATCCCGAAGGCGGTGACATGGGCCCATGATTCGAATGGAATTCATCAGGTTGGTTGCATCTACACTGCACAGGGGTTTGAGTTTGACTATGCTGGAGTCATCTTCGGTAACGATCTGGTCTACGACCTTGACGCACAGAATTGGCGGGGCCAGCATGAGGATAGCCACGACTCCGTGGTCAAGAGATCGAAGGGCAGATTCACTGACCTTGTGAAGAACACGTATCGCGTGCTTCTAACTAGAGGGATGAAGGGTTGCTACGTTTACTTCATGGATAAGGATACTGAGCGGTTCTTCAAGTCACGAATCGAGGGACTTCAGCAGGCATAGTAGTATCATCTCTTCCTGTAGACCCTCTTGTACGTGAGCGTGATTTCGCCGCGGTCAAGGAGGGCATCTACTTCGAAGACATCCCCTGGTTGAATGTCATAATTGGCACAGATCTTGGACGGAACCGTCAGATCGAGAGAGTTCGATCCCGGGTGCTTTCTTGCCCTGACGATCTGCGCCTTGGCCATCGTTGTTAGAGATTCATGATGTACATAAGATCATTTGTGTACACTATGTACACAAACCTACAGATCTCCTACTCAGCGTCCAGGTCGTAGGGAATTGGGTCTTGAGATTTGTCACTTATTCCTACAGGTTCGCTGACGAGGTCCTAAATGCTAAGCTGTCTATCAAGAAGGAGATAGAAGGCATTCTGGCGTCTCAGGCAGCTGAGCTTCAGACCCTTTCTCGCCCTCACTTCAATGAAGTGTTGAGAAAATCATTCGTCGAGAAGGGCTGGGAAGACCAGCCTGCCGTGTTTGACGAGCAAGGTGACCCAGGTGCGCGGATGGATTTCTTGAAGGAACGGATTGGGATCGAGGTCGAGTTTGGACACTCGTCATTTCTTGGCATTGATCTTCTCAAGTTCCAAGTCGCTTCTTACTCTGGCATCAACAAGATCGATATTGGCGTCTACATTGTGACAACGAGAGAGTTCCAGAAGAGAATGAAAGTTGAATTCAACCGGAATTGGGAAGGAAGCCTGACCTTCGAGAAGATCGTTCGATATCTACCGCATCTGAAAAGTGCCATACAGGTTCCGATCTACGTGATCGGCATAGATGTCTGATCCTCTATCTGAGGTGATCGTGTGGTCAAGGTTGGAGATGTGATCTCTTATTGGGATATGTGCAAAGAAGAGGGATCCATGATCCAAAGAGGAATGAATTTCAGACTTCGCAAGAAAGCAAGCGTAATCCTGATGAGCGTGCGACCTGGAGCTCCGTACGCTGATAGGGTCGAGGAGAATGGAAGGACACTGATCTATGAAGGACATGACATGCCGAGGAGAGATTCCTCCGTCAGGCCGAAAGAAATCGATCAGCCAATGCACGACAAGGGTAAGCTCTCCCAGAATGGATTGTTCTTTGAAGCAGCGGAGAATTTCAAACGGGGAAAGGCCAACGCAGAATTGGTGAAGGTCTACGAGAAAGTCAGGTCCGGAATCTGGACCTACAATGGATACTTCAGATTGGTGGATGCTTGGCAGGAAGTTGCTGGACCACGTAGGGTCTTCAAATTCAGGCTGGAAGTCGTAGAAGGACCAGTCGAGTCAGGAACCGACGATGAAGATTTCGCACATCCGAGAATGATACCAACGGCTGTAAAGGTGGAAGTCTGGAAAAGAGACAAAGGACGATGCACAAAATGTGGAAGTCAACAGGATCTCCATTTCGATCATGTCATCCCGTATTCAAAAGGCGGGTCATCCCTGTCAGCTGACAACATTCAATTGCTTTGCTCAAAATGCAATATTGCCAAGAGGGATCGGATTGAGTGATTTGTGTGGGCTCTCACCACTCAGGTGCAGAGACTATCGCATGCACACTCAATGATCTGGATGGAAACCAATCCGTGCAGGGAGCCGGATTTGAACCGGCGGACGCCTGCGCGACTAGACCCTGAATCTAGCGCCGTTGACCAGGCTTGGCTATCCCTGCATTCAGGCAAGCGAGGATTATGGTCGCGATATAAATAACTCTGTCGCAAGAGTCTGACAACGGTATTGAGACTACTCCTTGGTCCTCGAGGTCTCCTGTATCCTGATCCCTCTGTTCTCCAACTTCGACAAGAACCTCTTGAACACCTTCACAATCGCCGTCTCTGGCGGCACAACGCCTCTCTCCCCGATCTCCCCGCGCGCGACCATCCGCGCGACAATGGCCGCCGTATAGCCTGTCGTGCGCGCCATCGAAGTCACCCCTCGGTCCTCATCGAAGCGGTCGACCATCACGAAAGACCGCCCCACTTCCTTCCCGTCCTTCTTGCCCGCAACATCCACTCTGAGCACGGTGACATCCCTCTCATCGCCCCGCCTAAGGGTTTTGTCCAATACGGAAACCGCCATGTTCCTCGGAACGACCTTGACACCGCCCACATCGACCGGATCCGTATCGAACAAGCCCAGATCCCTCATCGCCATGATCTTCTCGGCGTGACCGGAGTACCGCGCGGTCTTCTCGAGCATGTTCCTGACCTTTCCCTTCATGGTGACCAGCAGGGTCGAGAGACCGTCAGTGGTGAACGCCTCCAGCTTCCCCATCCCGGGGAACTCGATTCGCTCGAGGTCGGACATGGCGTCCACCTCGACGATCTTCCCGTTCCTCACTATCCTCGCCTTCCCGCAATACATGTTGATCAAACCCCAAGTCGACCACGTGATCCTGTATCCGAGAGGAGGCAGCGGTTTCTGGGGCAGCCCGCCGCAGACGATGCGGATGTCGTCCACCTCGTCCATCAGACCCGCGCCGTAGGAAGCGAGGATGTTCGTCATGCCCGGCGCCACACCACAATCCAGGACGATCGCTATCCCCGCCTTCTTAGCCGGACCGTCGAACTCCAGCTGCCGGTGTCCGTAGGCGAGGTCCACCACGTGGACCTTGGCGCCGATCGCCGCCTTGCTCGCGTAGGTGTTCAAGCCCTCCGGGAGAGCGCACACAGCCACATCGAATCCCTTCATCAGGTTCCTGGTGGCTTGGACGTCCTTGACGTCCAATCTCCTCGCCGAGACCTTGCCGCTCCTGAGGCGAGTGACGACACCGTCCGCCCTCTTCTTGTCGAAATCCGCCAGGACCACGTCCGAGACCTCATCGCTATCGGCCATGTCCTGAGCGATGGCGGCGCCCATCATTCCAGAGCCAAGAACTAGTGTCCTCAACACTACGCCCCCTTGTCTACTCGTCTTCTGCAAGGGAGTTCCGACCTATCCAGCTTTTGGTGCAGGTCAAGTACACTGCTCTTGCTGAGCCGCAGATAATGAAAAACTCGAACTGGTTTGTGAATATGCGAAGAAGGGTTTTGATCTGGGGTCTAAGAGAAGAAGTGTTGGGTCACTTCTTCATTATCTTCATCCAGCCGCCGCTCTCGTAGACTGCGAGTCTCCTCTTGCCGAGAGTGGTCTTGAACTCGTCCCAGTCAATAATCTCCAGGCGGGAGTTCCTGCCCTTCGTGAACTGGATTCCGTTCGTGCCCTTTACGCGGTTTGGCTTTATGACCTTCTTTTTCGCGTTCTCCATTACCTCATGCAAGACCCTAACCCGCTCAAGTGTTAAATAGCGAAAATCGGCTACTTAGCCCCGTGGTGGCACATGCTCGGAAGGAGAGTGGCATCATCGATTCTCGCCCTGCTCATGATTGCATCAGCCGCATTCGGCTTGCTCGGAGTCGCTAGTCCCGCATCCGCTCAAGGGAAATCTCATAACCCGATCCTGATCGTTGGGAACGACGGTTTCAAGAAGGCCAACGGCGTCACCGGCGGGACCGGGACAGCCTCCGACCCGTACATCATCGACGGGTGGGAGATCTGGGGGACTTCTCCTGGTAGCTGCATCGAGGTCCGGGACACCACTGCCTATTTCATCATCCGCAACTGCACTCTCGGGGCAGCTAGCGGCGTATTTCTCTCGAACGCTATCAATGGCACCGTAACCAACGTCACCGCCTGGGGAGGCGACCGCTCCATCAGGATAGAGAACTCCTCGGACATAGGCGTCAGCCTGTCCTCGTTCAACGCCATCCCGTACGGCGTGTACATCAACAACTCCGTCAGAGTGAGCATTTCAGAATGCGCGGTCACAGGCACCGCCGTGGGATTGTATGTCGATCTTTCTGCCGATGTCCTCTACGAGAACATCTCCATGGGTATGACCAATGTCGGACTCTCCCTGCACCGCTCATTTGATGTGCTGTGCGCGAACTGCAGCTTCACGTCCTCGCAGAATGTCGCGGTTTTGGATGACTTGTCATATTCTGCCTTGTTGGACTGTAATTTCACGATCTACGCCACCGACGGAGTGCTCTTGACCAACTCCGATAACTTCACCATCGCCCGGAACAGGATCGCAACGATCGATGTCCCCCAGTGGATCGAGAGCTGGGGCATCCTCGCCTCCGATTCTGAGAACGTGAGCATCGATTTGAACACAATTCAGGCGAGGACAACCGGGATGATCATCCAGAGGTGTGTCGACACCGACGTGCAGGGCAACAGCATCTCGTACGGATCTTGGGGTATATCGGAGTCGTGCTCCACCTTCAGCTTCGTGATGAACAACACGATTTCGTCGATGAGCAACGGCATCTCGGCAACGGACTCAACGAACTGCACCGTCTGGGGAAACAATATCACCGTCACCAACACGGCCATCTCGATGGTCCGGTCCAACGAGTCTGCCGTGATCGACAATTCCGCCACGACGGCGACCTGGCCGAACTATGCAGTGTACGGGGACTCGTGCTGGGACCTGTTGATCATGGACAACACTAGGCTGGCGCCGTCATACGTGTATCTCGATTACTGTGTGGACCCGGTAATCTATGAGAACAATCTCAGCACAGACGCTCTGGTTGGACTTGATCACTGCAACGGCGCGATCATCTTGAGCAATACCATCTCTTCTACTGACACGGGTGTGTGGGTGAGGTGGTCTACGGAGACATACATCGTCGGCAATACCTTCCACGCGCCCCAATGGAACGTGAGAATTGAGTCAAACCAAGGCGGAGGAATCTATGACAACATCTTCCCGGCTGAAAACGTCGGGAACGGGACCGTGCAGTGCCTCTACGGGGTCGATTTTCTATATTGTAGAGATATGGTCGCATGGGGCAACGTGTTTGACAGCTTCGAGACAGGTGTGGGGATCTTGCTATCTACCAACATCACCGTATACGAGAACGACTTCACGCGATCATCAGTGAACCTGTACAGCTCTCCCAGTTGCCTGATATGGAACAACACTTTCCGGGAGAACAGCGGCGTCGGTGCGTTGTACGACTGCAGCTACACGGAGATCGTGGGCAACTACTTCCCGAACGGGGGAGTGGTCTCGCTTCAGGACGCTATTGGGCTGGGCCTGTTCGAGAACGTGTTCATCGGCGGAGGGGTCGCGATCTGGGGGTGGGACCTGGTGACCTTCGATTCGCACTTGATCACCAGCGACAATCTGGTCAATGGAAAGCCCATCCTGCAGATCCTCGACAGCTCCGGCGTCGACATCAGCGGTGTCGATGTCGGAGAGCTGATAGTCGTCAACTCGGAGTTCGTGGCCATCTCGGGCCTGAACACCAGTGATTGCTTCATCGGGATGTTGATCGCCTACTGCGCCAATGTCACGATCGAGAACAACACGGTCGCGAACGACTGGATCGGCATGAGGTTGTTCAACAACGTGAATCTCCTTGTTGACCACAACCAGTTCATCACGAACGGGACAGGGGATCACGTCTACATGGATTACACGGATGCGAGATTCAACCTGACCTATCCTGGGGGCGGGAACTACTGGTCGGACTACACCGGCGTAGATTTGTACCACGGCCCGGGCCAGAACATCTCCGGCCCCGATGGATTTGGTGACACACCGTACGATTGGTATGGCATAGTTGTCGACTGCTACCCGATTGTCGGTCCGTTCATCAACTACAATCCTGTCGCGGCATTCACGTACCTGCCCCTCGCCGGTGACATCACGACGCTATTCGTCTTCAACGCCTCGTCATCTCATGATGACGAGGATTCGAACGACGCCCTGCAGGTCCGATGGGACTGGGACGGCGACGGCACATGGGACACCGGCTGGTCTGGCGATATGTCCGCGGAGCACCTGTTCGCCTCTCCAGGAGACTACACGGTCCGGCTGGGAGTGAGGGATTCGATGGGCGCGACCAACATTACCGAACTTCAGGTGACAGTGGTTGAAGAGATTCCGGAGTTCAGCGTCATTCTGGCCCCGGTTCTGTCTCTCCTGCTGCTCATTCCCGTGATAGCGGGGATCGCGCGCGTGAGGCGGCACTAGATCTGACGATGGATTCGTTGAGGACATCCAGATAAAACAATATAGATGCCTCCCCCAATGCCCTCTCAACAGGGTGGTATCATAGCCGACATCATGCTCATCCCGGCTATATGTCCCCGCTGCGGGGCCAATCTGGACCTGCCGGAGAACGCGCAGAAGGCATACTGCATGTACTGCGGCACGGAGATCCTCGTCGGCAGGCCGGAAGCTGCTCCGAACGTCCAGTGCAAGATCTGCGATGGTTTCGGGCGGATTGACACATGCAGGGCGTGCAACGGGACCGGGCGATGCACTTGGTCCACGCGCTCGCCCGGATATCGAGGGAGAGAGCTTCTCATGTTAGGGTTCTCGGCGCAGTGCATTGACGGGACCTGCTCCGCCTGCAATGGGAGCGGGAGGTACATGCTCGGCGGTTGTCCGGGATGCGGGGGCACTGGGCAGTGCCCTCGCTGTCTCGGAACCGGCAAGTGCGCGGCATGCAGAGGAGTCGGCTTCTTCCCGAACCCGAACGGCCTGGATGTGTGCAGTGCCTGCGGCGGAACGGGTATGATCAGTCCGTCCTCGCCCACGCAGCCCGCGCCGAGACCGATGAGGAGGTGCCCCAACTGCACAAAGGAGTTGGACGATGATATCGCGGTCTGTCCGAACTGCGGATACATCAAGCGGCAGTGTCCCAGTTGCGGTGCGGTCTGGGTCACGGGAGCGATGTTCTGCAGCAAGTGCGGCTTCGGGAAGGCCTCGAACGAACCGGAGTCTCTCTGAATTGGCCACTCGCAACCTGTCTGCTTTTGCTTGGCATTCCAGCCTTGGACGATGCGCGTGGCGGATTCACGCTAGCAGGAACTCTCTGCGTGAGACTCCCACCATGATCACTCCCGCAACTGCGCCGCAAAACAATACTAGCTCTATCAGCACCCAGTATGGTACGACTAGGAACAGCAAGCCTGACATCACGGCCAAGATGCCCAATATGCCTCCAACCATCGCGAGCCCCCACCTCAGCCTTCGCATGGCGAAGATCCCGCCCGCGAAGGCGATGAATATGAACACGAACCTCAGCCCCTGACAGACCACGAGGTTGGCAATCACGTCCTTCAGCTGCGGGTTCTCCCTCAGCAACTGGTCGTAGTCGGCCAGCCGGGTGACCTGCCAGCTTATGGCGATTGTGAAAACGGCGTCCACGAGCGCGAAGAACGCCGCCATCATTATCAAGGCGCCCCCTACCCCCGTCCTTGCAGTTCTCATTGCGGAGCCCGGGTAGTCCGCGTAAGTGCGATCATAGTACTTCTCGCGCTTCGTCTCCTTTTTGACTTCCTTGATCGCTACAGAGCCCAGCGGCTTCCCGCAGCCGGAGCAGAACGGCGCGTCGAGATCGTTGCGCGTCTTGCAGAGCGGGCATTCCTTTGAAGGTCCAGTCGGCTTGCTCTCAGGCGTTAGAGCGTTCCCGCATATTCTGCAGCGCTCCGCATCCTCCAGGTTGTGAACGCTGCACTTGGGACAATCCAACTCCGGACACCCAGAGTCGGAATGCGGGTCCGAGGCTATCTAGCTTCTCGGCTATGAAACAGGAAAATGAAAAACTCGAACTGGTTTGTGAATGAATTCGAAGAAGGGTTTTCAAGGATTTGAGAAAAAGTAGGTTGCCCTACTTCTTCATTATCTTCATCCAGCCGCCGCTCTCGTAGACTGCGAGTCTCCTCTTGCCGAGAGTGGTCTTGAACTCGTCCCAGTCGATGATCTCCAGGCGGGAGTTCCTGCCCTTCGTGAACTGGATTCCGTTCGTGCCCTTTACGCGGCCTGGCTTTATGCCCTTCTTCTTTGCGATCTCCATCGCCTTCTCGACACTTATCGGTTCCATAACCATGTTTTCATCCCTCCGATCGCTTCTGGCCATGCCATCCAGGCACAGTCCAGATGTGTAATTACAGTGTTCGGTATATAATGATTTGCGTATGCTGGCTCGATTTTCCGGCATATCTGGCTACACGTTGAAAATCATCGGATGCCGACAATGCCAGGGATGCTGGCTCCGGATGAGCGCTCTCTGGCTGTCCCGCTGGCTAGCCTTCAACTCTTCTCCCTCTTCTTCAATCCAAGTATCATCATCTCTCTCAGTCACAAATACGTACATAATCCCGGAGTGTCATGCAAGTCGGATGAAATATAGAGTGTCGCTCTTCGGCTCTTCCGGCGTCCGAGGTGTCGTGAACAAAGACTTCACTCCCGAGCTAGGAGCCATGATCGGCATGGCAGTCGGAAGCAACAACCTGTGCGCAGCCGTCGGCATGGACTCGAGGACCTCTGGACCGATGATCCACGCAGCAGTATCCAGCGGGCTGATGGCGGCTGGATGCGACGTCTTCGATGCCGGGCTCGTGACCACGCCAACACTCGCAGAGCTCGCCCGGACCGCGGGTTGCGGCGTCATGGTTACGGCGAGCCACAACCCTCCCGAGTACATCGGGATCAAGCTCCTGAACGCCGACGGATCCGGCTTCGGCCCGGACCAGTCGAGCGCGATCGAGAAGATCATCGAGTCCAGGGCGTTCAGGTTGGCGCCCTGGGACGATGTCGGATTGAGGCGCGCGTTTCCCGATGCTGCTGACATTCATGCCTGCCGGATACAATGGGCCGTCGGCGAATCCAAGCTCAAGGTGGTCGTCGACTGCGCAAACGGGCCCGCATCCAATATCACGCCCATCGTGCTCCAACGCATGGGTTGCAAGGTCATCACTCTCAACTCGAACCCAGACGGCCACTTCCCAGGAAGACCGCCCGAGCCAATTGACGAGAATCTCACGGATCTCAAGAACGCCGTCGTCTCGATGAAGGCGGATCTGGGAATCGCACACGACGGAGATGCCGACAGGATGGTCGCGATCGACGACAAAGGCGTGTTCCTCGGCGGAGATCAGCTGCTCGCCCTGTTCGCCAAGCGCTTCGCCAAGAAGAAGGTCGTCGTCACCGTCGACACCTCCATGGTCATCGACGACTACGTCGATGCGAAAGTCATCAGGACCAGAGTGGGCGATGTCTTCGTGAGCGAGGAGGTCAAGAAGAGCAAGGCCGAGTTCGGCGGAGAACCCTCGGGCACATGGATATTTCCGGACCAAACCCTTTGCCCCGACGGGATACTCGCCGCCGCTAGGCTCGTGGAGATTGCCTCGAAGAAGAAGCTCTCCGAGCTCAGAGCCAAGGTCCCGAGGTATCCGATCCTCCGGGGCGCGGTCTCCTACAACCCGAAGTTCAAGGAGATGGTGCTCAGGAACCTCGACAAGGCGATGCGGGCCCTCAAGTGCGACGAGCTCCTCACTCTGGACGGTTACAGGCTCCAGTTCGAGG
>Ga0315280_10006002_pt1 | contig 16976 bp, 14 predicted proteins | sample YL17G06_40_MG_FD_203697 | JGI IMG/M metagenome (GOLD analysis project Ga0315280, IMG submission 203697) | Sediment microbial communities from Yellowstone Lake, YNP, Wyoming, USA - YL17G06_40 | ecosystem: Environmental > Aquatic > Freshwater > Lake > Sediment | place: USA: Wyoming | collected...
GAAAGTAAAAGAAAAGGTATTCATAAATTTTATGTAAAGGCCGATCTCAATAACATAGAATTTAAGCCGGACTCTTTTGACGCTGTTCTACTTTTAGATGTGATAGAGCATATGGATAAAGACTCTGTTTTTAAATTATTAGATAAAGCTGTTGAGATTGCCAGAAAGAAGGTTATAATTATTAGCCCTAACGATTACCTTGCGCAATGTCAATTTGAAGAGAATAAGTTACAAGTGCATAAATCCAGATGGGAGGTTAATGAGCTTACTGATGTGGGCTTTAAGGCTTATGGCTTGAATGGGTTAAAATTATTTAGGAAAGATGGGCATAGTACACTATACGGGACAGATTACGAAACCTCATTGTTTTCTATGATAAAGTATAGACTTTGGATTTTTGGATGGATTATCGCAGAATTATCACAGATAATAACCTATTATTTCCCTTATTTAGCTTTTGAAGTTTTTTATGTAAAGGATAAGGAAGTGTCCGGTGGATAATTTATAATATCCCATGGGTTCTGTAATTGTTCCGGTTAAGAATGAGGCGGCTATAGCTTAAGCCCTTAAACGCAGATGTTAAAAAAACAGGAAGGTAACCATGGATTTAAGACAATTTAATCCGCTCAAAGTCCTTAACCATTGGCAGGCGTTAAACGATATTATCAAAGGAAAGAATCCTTATCCTATTTCTTGCGAGATTGACCCCAGCAACCTTTGTAATCACAACTGTACATGGTGTATAAATGGCCAATTTAGGAAATTGAATAAAGTTTCTATTCCCGCCGGTTTGATGTTCAGGATTATCAAAGAAATGGCGGCACACAAAGTCAAATCTATTGCCTTTACCGGGGGAGGAGAACCCTTTATGAACCCGGCAACGATAGATGCTATTCGGTTAACCAAGAAGCATAAAATGGATGTAGGGTTAGTCACTAACGGTGAGTTGCTTGATCCGGAGAAATGTAAAATTATTGTTGATAATTGTAGTTACGTCCGTATTAGTTTAGATGCTGCAACTAGTCATACACACAGCATAGTTCATATGCCTGCAAATCATCAAAGAGATGTATTTAAAATAATACTCAACAATATCGAAAAATTGGTTAAGATCCGTAATGATATGAAAAAGAATATAACTATTGGGATTGGCTATCTCGTCAGTATTTATAATTATCAAGAAATAGCCAAAGCAGCGCGATTATTAAGCAACCTGGGGGTTGATTATATGCAGATTCGCCCTGCTTTTATGCCCGGTAGGCAACTTTCTGAAGAAATCCGCAAGAAAACCAAGAGATTAATCCAGGAAGCAGTTGACTTATCCAACCATAATTTTTATGTTTTTCCGATTTTGCACCGTTTTGACGAAGTCGTTAATCTTGACCGTCCCTATGACCATTGTTTTGGGCACGGATTAGTTGGAGTCGTAGCTGGTAATGCAAAAATGTATATTTGTTGCCAGTTACGCGGTATAGAAGAGTTTTGTATCGGGGATTTACGCAAAGAATCATTTTCACAGATTTGGAAAGGCAAGAAAAGAAAAGAGGTAATTAAAAAAATAAATTTAGACCGTTGTCCTCCTTGCCGTTATAATAAATATAACGAACTACTTTATTATTTGGCTGGCAGCGACAGGCCGCACAAAAACTTTTTATAACTTATGAAACTTAAAGGCTTGAAGGTATTAGTTACCGGCGGAACAGGTTTTTTGGGCAGCCATATAGTCGAACGGTGCCTTGACGAACATGCTCAGGTAAGAGTTTTTTCTACCGGAAAGACATTCAGGAATATTGAGCATTTGCGGAAAAATCCGCGCTTGAATTTAATTACCGGCGACATAACCAATTTAAATTCTTTAGTAAAAGCAACAAAGGGTATTGATTTGGTCATGCACTTTGCTTCTTTTACCAAAACGAATGAAACTTACCGCAATCCGTTAAAAGACTTTCAGATTAATGTCTCAGGCACGCTTTTATTGTTAGAAGCGATGAGAAAGAATAATATAAATAAGATTGTTTTTGCCTCGACGGGCAAGGTTTACGGAAAGCCGCAATACATCCCTATTGATGAAAATCATCCCATCGATCCCGTAGATCCATATAGCACGGGTAAATATGTTTGTGAGAAATACATTTCTCTCTACGGTAAGATTTTTAATCTTGACTATATTATCATGCGGATCTTTGGCATATATGGCCCGCGGCAAATTCCGAAACCCGGTTCTCTTGTAGGTGTAATCAGTATTTTTGTGGAAAACATATTAAACGGTAAAGACATCATTATTTACGGAGACGGAAAACTAAAAAGAGATTTCTTGTATATTGATGATTTCGTCAATATTACTTTCAGTTTGTTAAATAATGAGCGCTGGAAAAACACTTTTAATATTGCTTCTGGAAGAGCCATAACCTTAAATGAGTTGACAAAGATCTTGGCAAAGAAATTAAAATCCTATAAATTTAAAATTAATTTTAAAGAGCCGTTAGAAAATGATGTGGACCTGTTGCCGGATGTGTCATTTCTAAAGGCAAAAATTAATTATAAGCCAACTATTGGTCTGGAAGAAGGGATAGAAAGATATATTAATTGGTATAAACAAAGGTGAGTTTATGGACCTTCGGCAGTTTAACACATATAAAATTTTAAGCCACCCTGAGATAATTAAGGAATTGATGTCAGGGAAGAATCCTTTTCCTGTTTCTTGCGAGATTGATCCCAGCAACCTGTGTAATCACAGTTGCTCATGGTGTTATTTTGTAGACAGCCGCCAAGTTAACAAGAAAAATTTAGAGAAAAAAGTACTTCTTAAGTTAATCGAAGATCTTGCCGGGGGTGGAACAAAATCCATTACTTTTACAGGCGGCGGTGAGCCTCTGGTTAACCCAGCTACACCCGAAGCGATAATACGGGCATATTCACTAGGTATGCGCGTAGGGTTAGTCACTAATGGCGGGCTTTTGGATAGGGAAAAGAATAAGATAATCGTTTCCTGCTGTGATTTTGTCCGTGTGAGCTTAGATGCCGTAGATGAAAGATCGCATAATAAGTTACATAACCCCCATAACCCCGGCATAGATAATTTCGAGAATATATTGGAAAATCTCCGCATGTTGGCTTCTTTGCGCCGGCAGTTAAAGAAAAGCATTATAGTTGGAGTGGGCTTCCTTATTCATAAAGAAAATTATAAAAAACTTCCCGGCCTTGCCAAAAGGTTAAAAGAAATTGGCATAGATTATCTGCAGATAAGGCCGATAGTTATGCCGCAAGATAATTCTTTAACCCGGCTCTGGGCAACAGCATATAAATATATCCAAAAGGCCGTGAGCTTTAGCGATAATAAATTCTACGTTTTTCCTATAGATTACCGTTATCACGAAATGATAAACAAGGAAAGAAGTTATAAATGTTGCAATATACATAACCTGCTGGGAATCGTCGGGGCAGAGGGGAATGTATACCTGTGTAGTTTATTCAGAGGCGATAGCAGGTTTAGTTTCGGTAATTTATACAGTAAGCCGTTCAGTGATATTTGGAGGGGTGCAAAAAGAAAGAAGATTATACGCTCTTTAGATATTATCAAGTGTCCGCCTTGCCGGTATAACAGATATAATGAAATTCTCGATTATATGTTAAGTGAAAATAAACCACATGCGGACTTCTTATGAAAGATTTTTCTAAAATAAAAGCTATTGTAGCTACCCATGTAACTATATCTTTACCTTCAAATTCCGAGGTATATGGGCAATGCCATGCCATAGCTGATTTTCTGAAACAAAACGCTAAAGAACTTATTTTTATCAGGCACCCCTTAAATGGCCTGTATTATTCGCGCGCCGAACTCTTTGCTGATAATAAAGCTGAGGATTTGAAGATTATCAGAACAAAAACAAAAGGGATTATGCGCTATGGTACGGATATTTTCTCAACAGCTTTAACTGTTTTCTCTCAGAAGGGCAAGTGGGATTTATTTATCGGAGTAAACAGCCTTAATACCTTTAGCGGCTTGATACTTAAGTGGTTAGGTAAAGTCAGGTATGTAATATTTTATACCGCGGATTATGTGCCGGAACGTTTTAGTAGTAGGCTTATAAATAATATTTATCATTTTTTTGACAGATTTTGTATAAAAAAAGCGGATTTTGTCTGGAATATTTCTCAGGCACAGATTGAAATACGCAAGAAACAGGGTGTGCCTGACAACAAGAATATCTATGTTCCGCACGGCATAGATACAAAATATGTAACCTATCAGCCCTTTGAGAAAATAGACAGATACAGTTTTGTGACAGCGGCTAATTTATCCAAAGCTTTCAACTATAAGCTTATCATCGACGCATTCAAAGGTGTGTTAGTTAAGATACCCGGGGCAAAACTAATCATTATCGGTACCGGTGAATTAGAAGAAGAAATTTCCGATTACATAAAAATTAATAGCTTGGAGCATAATGTGCTTATGCCAGGATGGATGCCGCATGACAAGTTGATAAATTTTATATCAACCTGCGGCATAGGCCTGGCAATATACACGTCTTTATGCAGTTGGACAAATTTCTCCGATTCTTTCAAAACCAAAGAGTATCTGGGGTGCGGTTGCCCGGTAATTATATCAGGTGCCTTGGGCGCTATAAGGGAAGCAGAAGCAAGTAACGCTGTTATTGCCGTAGAGCAGAATAAAGAATCCCTTCATAAAGCGATGTTGAAGCTCTTGGAAGATGATAACCTGTATTTACAATACCGCAATAACGCCATTAATTTTATGAAGGATTTAGACTGGAGTAAGATATATTCACGCAGTTTATATTTTATTTATCCTGAAGAAACCCGTGCAGGGGTTTAACCTTACTATATTATAAAATATGGATGTAAAGTTTGACTGCCGTTATTTTAAAGGGGATAAACCATGCAAGTTTGGCCGGCTGTGTTTTCGATGTAATCATTATATGCATTCAGGAAAGAAAATTTTAATTATTAAATTAGCCGCCATAGGAGATGTTTTACGCACTACCTCAATTTTAACCGGATTAGAAAGAAAATATCCGCAGAATCATATTACCTGGGTAACGAATAAAGAATCATATTTTCTGTTAGAAAATAATCCTCAAATTGATCGTGTTTTAACTTATGATTTAGATTCAATTTTATGCCTATTAGTTGAACATTTTGATTTGGTCTTAAGCTTTGATAAAGCATTCGGCGGTGCGAGCCTTGCGACGTTAGTGAAGGCAAAGAAGAAAAAAGGTTTTGGGATTCATAAGAATGGTTATCTTTACCCTCTTAACCCTGAATCAGAGTATGCCTTTCGTCTGGGGATAGAAGATAAACTGAAATTTAAACAAAATAAAAAAACATATCAGGAACTTATTTATGAAATGTCCGGTTTAGATTATAAGAATGATGAATATATTCTTACTCTTTCCGAGGAGAGCCGTAAGTTCGGCGAAGATTTTTTGGAAAAAAATAAATTAAAAAAAGGAGACCTCGTTATCGGACTAAATACAGGCAGCGGAGAAGTTTTTGCTACCAAGAAGTGGACGATAGACGGTTTTATTAAATTAGCTAGGATGTTAAATAAAAAATTAGCAGCCAGAGTCTTATTACTGGGCGGCCCTAATGAAATTCAGAGGAATAAAGAGATAAAAGCAAAATTAAAAACAATTGTTATTGATAGCGGTTGCCATAATTCTTTGAAAGAGTTTATCGGCATAATTAATTGTTGTTCTTTGGTTGTTTCAGGAGATACATTAGCCATGCAGGTAGCTATTGCTTTGAAGAAAAGAGTTGTTGCATTGTTTGGACCGACATGCCATCAGGAAGTCGATTTATTCGGCAGAGGCGAAAAAATCGTAAGCGATATTAGCTGCGCGCCGTGTTATCGGCAGAATTGCGATAGTGTCAAGTGCATGAAATCAATAAGCCCTGAAGAGGTATTTGCGGCAATTAAGCGATCGGTATCTAAATGAAAATATGAAAAAGAAGGTTATTTTATTAAATCCTCCGGGAGAAAAAAAGTACATACGGGATTACTATTGCAGCAAAGTCTCCAAGGCCTGGTATGTATATCCTCCGGTTGACCTATTGATGTTAAGCGGTATTTTGTATGGGCAGTTTGAGATCAAGGTTATTGATGCAATAGTAGAGAATTTGTCGGTAGAGGAATGCTTAAGGGAAATTAAAGAATTCTCACCCCACGCTGTTATTTTTATCACCGGAGCAGTGTCAAAAAGGGAAGATTTTGAGTTTGTAAAGAAAATAAAAGGACTTGGGGATATTTTAACGATTGCCAGCGGAGATTTCTTGCTTGAAGACGGAGAGCCTTTTCTGAAGAATGAGTTAGCGCTTGATGCCATCCTTCGGGATTTCACTAGTAATGATATCTTGGTATATCTTATGGTACAGGAAAGTATAAAACACTTTCCTATACCACTGCGAAAATCGCCTAAAGTTATCGCCGAAGGCGATTTTCTTGACAGGGAAGGATTTAGTTCATCAGCTATAATTAGTAGGGGCCACGGAGAAATTTCAAAGGAGGATCATCATAGGTCTAACGGAGAATTCCGGATACCTATCCCACGCCATGAATTATTTCTTAATAAGAAATATTCGTATCCTTTTATAAAGAGATACCCTTTTTCTGTGGTTCTTACGGATTACGGTTGTCCTTTTAAATGCCCTTTTTGCGTTATGCCAAATGTCGGATACAAATACAGGCCGGTAGATAACGTATTAGAAGAGGTTTCTTATTTAAATCACTTAGGCATAAACGAAATCTATTTTGCGGACCAGACATTCGGAGCAAACAGAAGCCGTACTCTTCAATTATGCCGCCAGTTAGCTAAATCATTTACCAAATTGGGGTGGGTATGTTTTTCGCGCGCTGACACAACCGATGAGGAATTATTAACAGCGATGAAAGATAGCGGTTGTCACACTATAATTTATGGCATTGAAAGCGGTAACGATGAAATCTTAAAACGTTTTAAGGGGATTAAAAAAGAACGCATTAGAGAGACTATTAGTCTGTGCAAAAAACATAAAATAAGAGTAGTGGGTACTTTTATGATTGGTTTGCCGGGAGAGACAGAAGAGAGTATTAGGGATACGATAAACTTTTCTAAAGAATGTGATTTTGATTATTTATCTTTTAACATTGCGATACCCCGGGCAAATACTGGTTTGCGGCAGGAAGCAATACAAAAAAAACTGTGGCTATTTGGCCGTGACGAGATGGACCAGTCTGGCACCTATGCTGTGATGGGGACAGGCTCTTTATCGAAAGACGAGGTTTTTAAGTGGCATAAGAAAGCTGTTAAAGAGTTTTATCTAAGGCCTGGATATTTATTAGGCCGCCTGCTTTCAATTAAATCTTGGCAGGAATTCAAAATAAATCTTCAGGAAGGATCATCTTTGTTAAAGGGCATTCTGGCCTCTTAAGGGCTATTATATGAAGACAATAGTTGTGGTTCCTACTTATAACGAGAAAGAAAATATCAGTAAAATATTGGAATCTATCCTTGCGTTAAAAATAAAAGATTTAGATGCGCTGGTAGTAGATGATGATTCTCCGGACGGAACTGCAAAAATCGTTGAGGAGATAAGCAAGAAAGAACCGAACGTGCATCTTTTGCTCAGAAAAGCGCTTAAGGGGCGCGGAGCAGCAGGAAAGGATGGGTTTAGATATGCATTGAACCATGGAGCCGACTATATCATTGAAATGGATGCTGATTTTTCCCACGATCCTAAGTACATTCCGGATTTCTTAGATGCAGTTAAAGATTGTGACGTGGTGTTGGGTTCCAGGTTCGTAAAAGGAGGTAAAGATGTCGGCAGGGGCATTATAAGGCAATTAATTTCATTGCTAGGGAATATTTATGTCCGCAAGGCCCTTGGCATAAAAATACACGATTGCAGTTCCGGTTATCGCTGTTTCCGCCGCAAGGTTTTAGAGACCATCAATTTAGACAACACTGTTTCTTTAGGCCCGGCAGTAGTCCATGAGTTTTTATACAAAAGCATACTTTATGGCTTTAAGATAAAAGAAATTCCCATTGTTTTTGTTGATAGAAGACACGCACATTCTAAATTTAATTATCGGATTATTTTAGAAGGATTTCTCATGGTTCTAATCTTGAGATTCTTATTTTCGAAGATAAGGCACGAGTAGATTTTTGAATGAGAGTAATATGAGCAGAATCTTTTTTATCCAGCCCGATACAAGTGAGTACACAGGAGTTATGTCGATGGTATCTTTAATCAAAAGATACGGACACAAGGCAATAGTATCGATTGCGCTTGAAAGTAAGATAATTTTAGAAGAGTTACATCAATTTTCTCCAGATATAGTTGCTTTCTCATGTATGACTCCTTCTTACCTTTGGGCCTTAGAACAGGCAAAAGTTATTAAGAAGAATTATTCGCTACCAATTATTTTTGGAGGGTGTCATTCAACTTTTAATCCTGAGATTATCTCTGAGCCAGCGATAGATATGATTTGTTGCGGAGAAGGTGAATACCCATTGTTGGAATTGATGGATACATTAGATCAAAAAGGGGATATCACTAAGATTAAGAATTTGTCTCTTAAATATAACAGCCAAGTTTATAGAAATGAAGTTCGTCCTTTAATGGAGGATTTAGATATCCTGCCTTTCCCGGACCGCTCTACTTACTATGAGCGATATGGTTTTTTAAGAACGTATCCGGCTAAACACTTTATGAGCGGTCGTGGCTGTCCTTTTAATTGCAGTTTTTGCTATAATCATCAGCTATTAAAGATTTATCATAATAAAGGTAAGTATGTTAGACGTAAAAGTCCCGGGTATTTTATTTCCGAGATTGAGGAAGTAAAAAAAAGATATGGCCTTAAAGTAGCTATATTTGATGATGATATATTTGCGCTAAATCTACAGTGGCTATCAGAGTTTATCCCCAACTTTCTTAAAAAAGTTGGTGTCCCTTTTGCTTGTTCTATACGGGTTGACGTAATTACGGAAGAAATTATTAAATTGCTAAAAAAAGGTGGCTGTTTTCAGGTATCCTTTGGCCTTGAAACAGGCAACGAAGAACTCAGGCATTTGGTGCTCAAGAAAAGGATTACCAATAAGCAAATTATTGAAGCAGCAAAACTCTTAAAAAATTATAAGATTCCTTTCCTTACAAATAATATGATGGGGATACCCACTGAAACTATCGAACAGGCATATGAAACCATAAAACTAAACAGCCGTATAGGTACTGATGTGCCCTGGTGCTCAATTTTACAGCCATTCCCCAAGACCGATATAGCTGATTTCGCTATCGCCAAAGGCCTATTAAACAGCGATTATGATAAAAGCTTCTACCCGTCATTCTTTCTAAAAAATCCGATTAAGCAGGAGAATATCTACCAACTCTGGAACCTGCAAAAGTTCTTTATTGTAGCGGTAAAATTCCCTTTTCTTTTACCATTAATAAAGCGTTTAATTAAATTTGCGCCCAATAAGTTTTTTGATTTTATTTTTACCGTCACTTATTTTACCACTTATAAACGCCGGCATAATGTAAGCTGGCTAACGGCATTTTTATTTGGCTTAAAGACAAAACGACAGATTAGCGTCACCAAACAAACAACTTCTTAAATATGACAGATATTATTTTCATTAATCCACCCTTAACCTTAGAAGAGCGCTATGGCAAGCTCTCTAGCGGCGGGAGCCTCTTAGCGCCATTAGGACTGGCGACTTTAGGTGCTATTACCAGGAATAAGGGGTTTAAGACTGAGATAATCGATTCGGCAGCCCTCGGGTTATCGTATGAGAAGACGGTAGATCAGATTATGCAACGTGCGCCTAAATATGTGGGCATAACTGCCACTACCATTGCCATACATAATGCCGCAAAGTTAGCCCAGGAGTTAAAGAAAAAACGCCAAGATATTTTTATAATTATTGGAGGGCCGCATATTTCCAGTATCCCCGAAGATACCTTGAATAGATTTCCTCAATTTGACGCGGGAGTCATTGGAGAAGGGGATATCACAATTATAGAGATGTTAAAGGCACTCCAGGAGAATAGAGATTTAAAAAAAGTGAAGGGAATAATAATAAGAACTAATGGAAGAATAGAACGGACTTCACCGCGTGAGTTATTTTTTGATTTAGATAATTTACCCTTACCGGCATGGGATTTGTTACCAAGTTTAGCGCAGTATTACCGACCTGCAGCCAACTCTTTTTATCAGCTTCCTTCAAGCGGCGTGGTTACCTCGCGGGGTTGTCCTGGGAAATGTATTTTTTGTGACCGCACTGTTTCTGGAGATAGACTAAGGATGCATAGCGCTGCATATCTTATGAAGATGATAAAACATCTGCATTTCAATTATGGAATCAGAGACATAATTTTCCATGACGATAATTTCATTGCTTTTAGAAAAAGACTATACGAATTATGTGAAATGTTAAAACAGGAAAAGCTTAAGCTAACCTGGTCCTGTACTGCTCGAGTGGATATGGTGAATCCGCAGCTTTTAAGAACAATGAAGCAATCCGGATGCTGGCAGATTGCCTATGGTATTGAGAGCGGTTCCCAGGAGATTTTGGATTTCTTAAAAAAGGGGATTACCCTTGAACAAATAAAAGATGCCTTGAGATTTACCCGCGAGGCAGGGATTATGAACCGCGGCTATTTTATGATCGGGGTCCCTACTGAAACCGTCCAGACCATTCGTAAAACCATAGATTTCTTGTTAGAACTAGAGCTGGATGATTTCCATATGAGTATGTTTTCCCCACATCCGGGAACAGAAATATCCAAGTCTATCAATGAGTACGGTATTGTTGATAACGATTGGAGAAAATTTGGAGGTTGGCACCCTGTTTTTATTCCCAAGGATATATCAAAAGAAGAATTAGTGTATTATCATAAGCTGGCATTCAGGAAATTTTATTTCAGGCCACGGATAATTTACCAGTATCTGTCCTCTATTTTCAGAGATTATAGGAACATTTTAAAGTTATTTTTAGGAGCGAAGGGTTTACTTAGGTATGCTTATGGCGAATAACCAGCCACAAGACCTATTTTTTGTAAACTGTAATCTATGTCAATCATCAAAGAATAAGTTACTCTCCAAAAAAAATAGTTATCAGATAGTAAGATGCGCCAACTGCGGCCTTGTTTATATAAATCCCAGGGCATCTGTATCATATATTTGCAATTTATACAAAGAAAATAAATCCTCTCCTTTTGATTATTATTATAACCTTACGAAGATAGATAAGGAGAGATTCAAAAAATTGTTTTCTGAAATTAATAAATATAGAAAGTCTGGGAGAGTATTGGATTTTGGCTGCGCAACAGGCTCGTTTCTCCAAGTAGCAAAAGAATACGGTTACCAAGTACATGGAGTTGAAGTCAACCCCTCGGCAGCGGCATACGCAAGGAATGTGCTGGGATTGGATATATTAGAAGGTACGGTTAATAAGTTTTCTTATAAGGAAGATTTTTTTGACATTGTCCATATGGGCGATGTTATCGAGCATTTACCGGACCCCCTCTCTACCCTTAAATTAGTGAATATTTTCATGAAAAAAGAGGGATTGCTGATACTCACTACCCCGAACTTTAATAGTATCTTGACTAAAATCTTTCAAATTAAGCCGGAAGAGTACCTTTATTATTTCAATAAAGATACACTTCATAAGATGATTGAACTTGCCGGCTTTAAAGTTTTATTTATAAAAGGGATAGATAAATAAAATCCATTGAGGCATTAAAATTTTCTTCGACATTTTCCTCTAACAATATTTTCAGATTATTATTTAATGCCTTAGATGGTATGCAGTTGAATAAAATGAATATTAAGTTTCCGTTTCAGGAAGACTTATTGGCTTTTGCTGTTAAAAAAATAGGATGAGAAACTTTATAATAATAAAGAAAGAAAATATGCTTATTTTGTTAATTTTGGCATTAGCCGCCTTTTTGAGACTATTTAGGTTGGGGCATCAAAGCCTTTGGATTGACGAGATAAATGCTGTTATCCTTGCAGGCAAGAATATATTTAAAATTCTTTTTACCGGGGATACTACCCCGCCTTTTATTTATTTAGTAAACCATTTTTGGCAAAAATTTGGCAACAGTGACTTTATGGTAAGGTTTCCTTCCGTTATTTTTGGGGTCTTGTCTATCTATACTACTTATAAATTAGCAAAGATATTTTTTGGAATAAAAGAGGCTTTATTAAGCTCGTTTTTAATGTCGATTTCCCTATATCATGTGATGTATTCACAAGAAGCAGCGAGGCCTTATACAGCATTTCTTCTTTTTTCTTTACTTTCGTTATACTGTTTATATCAGATGCTTAATACTAACCAGAGAAAGTATTGGCTAGGATTTATCGTTTTTAACATCTTAAATTTATATACACATAATTTTTCTATTTTTGTTCTCGCAGAAGAAATAATCATCTGGATAATATTTATTCTCTGGAGTGTTTTTAAAAAGAGCAATAATTATAGATGGGGTATTAACAAAATGTTTAAATTTTTCCTTGCAATGATAGGGATTCTCATATTAAGCCTACCCATTTCAATGCAATTTCTTGCTGCCACAAGATCTGAACTTGCAGGGGGTAGGGTAGTATTAAATCCAATTTATTATAAGAATTTACTCTGCCGCTACGGAGCAGGGAACGGCTTAGCCTTTTTTATTTATAATTTCTTTTTTATTACCGGGCTTCTAACTTTTTTTAAAAATGATAAACGAAAGGAGATTTTCTTATTAATCCTTTGGCTGATTTTTCCGTTTTTTATTCTTTCCTTTCTTGATTTGAAACATTTCTTTCATATCCGCTATGTAATTTTTACTTATCCGGCTTATGTAATTATTGTTTCAAAAGGCATAACAAATTTTCTTGATCTTGATATGGAATTACTCAAGCCTTCAAAGAATGTACCGTTAATATTAATTGTTATTATCTTTTTGGGTTTGTCTTTTACTCCCCTAAGGCTTTATTATCAGATGCCTGCACGTCTGACTGATTGGCGAGGGGCAGCAGATTATATTTACAATACCGCAGAAGATGGGGCGAAGGTAATAACCCAGTCATGTCATGACACTCTTATAAAATATTATTTAGCAAAGAGATATAATCCTAAGAAAATCGAAGTTATGCCGCATAATAATAATATATATTATTTTGCAGATATCTTATCAAATAATTATAACCAAGAGCTTTACTGCGTTGCTTACGGAGAGGATATCGGTTACGGTACGGATGAATTTAGCATGCTAGCAGAACGGTATTTTAAGCATAAGGCTGTTTTTTTCTCTCCAGTGTATTTAGAATTAGTGAAGAGGGAATTGATTGATGGGGATGGAAATTCCTGGTTGGATATCGGCGTTCGCGGGTATCGGCTGGTAGTATATTTTAATAATAAAGATTAAATGAGGCACATAATAGTTATTCTTTTATTATCTATTTTTTTAACTCTTATTTTTACTTTTCCGCTTATTTTAAAATTCAGCACATCCATCCCGGGGTTCCATAGCACAGATGAGCCTTACGGGACACTATGGAATTTCTGGTGGCTTAAATTCAGCCATTTCCATCACATTAATGCATATTTTTGTTCTACGATTGCCAGTCCATTTAGTTTGGACTTATCTCAATCGCCGATGTATCCCGTATCAGATTTTATTAATAGATATTTAACCATTGGTTTTGGGGAAATAGTTGCTTATAACCTGGAAATTCTTGCCAGTTTTGTTTTGACCGCTATTTTTATGTATTTGTTAACCTATAGCCTTACGGCTAATAGATTAGCCGCTTTATTCTCTTGTATTATTTTTAGTTTTTGCCCGTATCATATTGTTAGAGCCTGGCAGCATCCTAGTTTAGCCCAAATCCAATGGTTCCCGTTATATATATTATCGCTTTATAAGCTAAAGAAAGAGGCAACAGTAAGAAATATAGCTTTCTGTGTTATCAGTTTTTCTTTAGTTACTTTATTTAATTATTATTACGCTTATTTTTCTTTCATAGTTATGTTTGCATTTGCGGTATTTATCTTCGCGGCTGACAAGAAAATCGCCTTCGGCGATAACCTTAATGTGCGATTTTCAGTGGTTAGACCTTTCCTTAAAGGATGGGAAAGTCTATCCTTTAGGATTAGGAAAGTGCTTTATACTTTTCTACACCATAAAAAAGGCAGCCTTAAGATCATTAAATCTATATTTATTAGCATGGGAATTACTTTTTTGCTTCTTTCGCCTATAATCTTACCTATTTTTAAAAAAGCATTCTTTACTCCAAAAACAGAAGAATTAGTGGCCGGGGGTTATTTGAGGCAATTTTCAGATTTGTTTGAACAATCCGCAAAACCTTTAAGTTATTTTTTACCGCCTACTGTTCATCCTGTATTCGGTAAATTTACCGAACAATTTATCGGTTCATCTTTATATGGAATGAGTTTCACTGAGCACACGCTCTATTTGGGATGGATTCCGCTTATTTTGGCATTTATAGCCTTTAAGGGATGGAGAAAAAGAAGGAAAGAAATTAATAAAATAGGGACAGTCCCCTTCGGGGAGAGTCCCTACAGAGATAATTTCTATATTGGTTTTTTTATCTTTCTGGCGATTGTGGCGTGGATATTTTCGCAACCTCCGTGGTGGAAAATCGGACCACTTAAGATTTATATGCCCTCTTTTTTTATGTATAAGATTTTACCTATGTTCAGGGCATATTGCAGGTTTGGTGTTATTGTAATGCTAGCAGTGTCGGTTTTAGCGGGATTCGGGCTGAAATTTATACTCGAGAGGCTTAAAAGCCGGAAAGTCAGGATTGCTGTAACTTCCTTATTTTGCAGTTTAGTCTTGTTTGAATTCTGGAACTGGCCGCCGTATAAGGTCATAGATGTTTCTAATGTCCCGGCGGTTTATTATTGGCTTAAAGAACAACCCGGCACTTTCGCTATTGCTGAATATCCCTTAGATGCGGATTCTACGAATGAGATGTATAAATTTTATCAGACTGTGCATGAGAAAAAAATTATTAACGGGACCATACCCGGTACATACGCTAATAAATTTGCGCAGGCTATTAGGAGATTGTCCCAGCCGGAAACAGCCGGTGCCCTTAAGTGGATGGGGGTAGAGTATGCCTTGGTTCATTGGCAAGGTTATAAAGATACGGGATTAGTTGATGATAGTGAAGAGTTAAATAAAATACCGCAGAATCCAGGGCTTAAGTTTATTAAAAGTTTTTCCAGCCAGGAATGCCCTCACAAGGATAGAATGTGCGTTCAGAGAACCAGCCCCATTGATGTGTATGAGGTAATTGCGCCGCCAATTGAGCCAGTAGTAAAAGATTAAAGTAAAAAAATGACAAATCCATTTTTACAACATATAAGTTGTATTTTATTTGACAATACAACATTTATGATGTATATTTAAACTATGCAAACACTAATCGGGTGGCAGGAGAATGTCCTGAAGGCGCTGGTAGGTAGGGCGGATGATTATTGTTTAGGGGGCGGAACAGCGCTCTCCTGGGTTTATTTTCATCACCGCCGGTCTTTTGACCTTGATTTTTTTTCTTCGGAGTTTAACCGAAAAAAAATTCTTGCTTTAATAAAGTTTCTATCAGATGCCTTAAAGAAGGAATTTAAGCTGAGCAGTGAGCAAACTAATAAGGATAAGGTGCGGATAATGATTTTTTCTGCGGTTTTGGCCAAAACCGAATCCTTAAAAATAGATTTTATTGAAGACTATATAAATAGGCTTAAGCCGGCAAAGCAGGTAGATGGGGTTTGGGTATTTGCTTTGGAAGATATTTATTTGCGTAAGGTTTACGCTATTACCGGGACGGCCGAGGCAATAGATTTGACAGGGCGCACAGTAGGTATTGGCGGAAGGCAGGAGGCAAAGGACTTTTTTGATTTATATTTTCTTTCCCATACGTTTATGAACTTGTCTGATTTTGCCTTTAAATATTGCGGTATAGCAATGCAAGAAGCGCTGATTCGCTGGTTCAGGACGTATCCGCGTATGGATATTAAGGCAGGCCTTTTAGAATTAAAGACAAAAAATAAGTTTGACTACAGGGAAATGGAAAGCCATTTTAAGCGGGAGATTGGCCGTTTACTGGAAAAGCAGATCGGTAGGCTATAGGAGCTATGGAGAAAGATTGGTTGTGGGATAGGAATATATCCAAAAAACAGGCAATTAAAATTCTGCGCAGTCCCGCGCATCCCCGGTTTATTCCCTTATCAAGTTTGCTGCTTTCCCGTAAGAATACGCCGCGGGAAGTTTTCCGGTATTACATAAAACCAAAAGAATTCTGCCGTTATTGGCCGATGATTAAACGCAGGATGAGGAAGGACGCCTGGAATAATCCGCGTATCGAATTTTGGCAGGCCATATATGAAAAGTTATTAGAGAAGTATCGGGCAAAAGGCATAAATACTTTTTCTAAAGGCAAAACTATATCTGTTGATGATTTTTGTCTTAAAGTGGGCCAGAAAATTAAAGCCCTGCGTAAACAAAAAAAACTTACACAGGAAATGTTATCTAAGAGGCTAAATATTTCTCAACAAATGATATCGCGTATCGAGAGCGGCAAAGAAAATGCCTCTCTCCTTACCTTAAAGAAGATTATTGAAGAATTAGGCGCGGCACTTTATATTACGGGAGAGACTTCTGTTAAGGAAAATATGTCTTCAAAACAACCATGAATATCTTAGGTATATCCTGTTTTTACCATGACAGCGCAGCCTGTCTCCTGCGGGATGGCGAAATTATTGGTGCGGTTCAGGAAGAACGCTTTAGCCGCAAGAAGCACGATTTTAATTTCCCGATAAATTCGATTAACTGGTGTCTTAAAGAGGCGGGTATCAGGGCAGGAGACCTTGATTCAATAGTATTTTACGACAAACCATTCATCAAATTTGAAAGAATCTTAGAGACCGCACTTACCTATGCCCCCTCTGGTATAAGGCAATTTG
>Ga0315280_10006003_pt1 | contig 16976 bp, 20 predicted proteins | sample YL17G06_40_MG_FD_203697 | JGI IMG/M metagenome (GOLD analysis project Ga0315280, IMG submission 203697) | Sediment microbial communities from Yellowstone Lake, YNP, Wyoming, USA - YL17G06_40 | ecosystem: Environmental > Aquatic > Freshwater > Lake > Sediment | place: USA: Wyoming | collected...
AGCACGATGTCTTGCATCCACTTAGGCATCCTAAGTATTCGCTTTCCAAGACTCTCCCACATCCGCATCCACTTCTTTTTCAGTTCAGCCTCTCGACCGAAATACTCCAAAACATCAACTTTCGCATCCACTTCAACCGCCTCCGTCCGAAAGGTCTTTGACGCAAACTTGCTTGTTCATTAAATCATCCTCGCAATTTTATGTCTACTCATGTGATCAGACTTGCTACGGAGAGCATAGAGGTAATCCGCAAGCAAAGGCACCTCACGGCCAAGTTCCATGGTGATCTCAAGCGTCTGAGTCTTAGCGTCAACATAATATTCGACGCTGAGAATGCGAAAATCGGCATCGACATTCTCGTTGGGCAATGTTACATGAATTTTGTCGCCTGCCAAAATGGGAGTAGTACCATAATCGATGACCGTGCTGTTAATGGTAAGGTACTCCGCTGGATCTTTCAACTGCGCAAGAATAGCCTTAGCCCGCAACGTACACTCATTATCACTGGAAAGTTCCTCATCCGTCTCTGTAAGTTCACGCAAGCCGTAGAGGGACTGGCTTCCAGAATCTTCAAATGTTCCAGTATAAGAACAGTTTAGAAAACCGAAGTTGCCATCATACATATAGTATGATGCAGCGCCAATAGTGCATATTATAAGTTGAAGGCCACTAACTTGGCTCCATTGCGGATTACCCGTTTTCGTCCAGACTCCATTGGGATTATTGTCAGCGTCATACATTTGATTAGGACCTAAAGCCAGTGATATCAGCCCCCATTGCAGAATGCAGTTACTTTCAAGAATCGATTTTATGTTTGCTTGGAAATAGTTTGAGCTGTCAGGAGCCAACAATCTAACATAGCCATAGCCTCCTCCCAAATTCCCAGGCATCCAAGCCCACATAACAAAAGTTTGAGGCTTACATAAAGCGTCGAATGTTCGGTAAATATTTCCTTCTACGCTTGCAGCCGCATCAACACGAAGGTTGTAACTTCCCTTCCGTTGTCTTCCAGATTCTAATGAGAGAGTTCCTGAAACTACTGTCCAACCTAACGTTGATTCACTCCAAGAATCCAAATCTGCTGGAAAAATTTTCCCTTGAGAACCATAAACTCTGGCTTTATTTCTGACCGCGAGAATCTCTTTCCGATATTCGCTAACCTCAATTTTTTCGCTTACGCTTACTGGCGAGGTCTTACTGTTTCTCTGGAAAAACTCGAATTTACCGTCTGGTGCTACGCGCCAGTCAAAATTCAAAACGCCAGCCTTATCTGCTGACCCAGCAATATACTTTAGAATGTCGAAGACAGGCGTGTTTTCATACTCCAGCTTCGTGTAAGTGGTATCCGTGTTCTCTACGAGTTCTATTAAATTTCTAACATGGCTTAAGCCAACATAGTAATCAAGCAGATCCTTAACGATTGCCTCGCCTTTTTGATTTTCATAGGTTTTAGTTACAACCCTTCGAAAAAGCTTCTCTCCCCAGCACCTACCAGAAACACGAATATAGTTTTCATTAGGTGTGGATTCACACTTGACGCTTTCAACACGGCAAGTTATGATCTGCGGAACACTTGTGCCTCTTCCAATGTCGATGTGTCCATCCATGCCAACGTTAATTGGATACGTTCCACCTGGACTATACTTCTTATCCCAATTTTGAAATAGGACCTCGAAGCTGCTCACCTCTTTCGTGCAGCCCAAATGAACCCTTAAATCGATTACATCTCCTTGAGGTGGAGCCACAGAACCAAAAGCAATAGCAACCTTAGGAATTTCAACACTCATTCAAAACACGCTCCCCGTGTGAATAGATAACACATCACTCGACACCTCGCCTATACAGCTCCTCTTCACCTGCACGAGTTATTGAACGACCACGAGATGGCATTTCACTCGCAGCTTCGTTGAAGCCTTGAACACTGGAAGTCGCGGCATTCATTTGCGAAGCGAAATAAGCCATGGCAACGGACGCGGAAATGATAATCCCGATGCCTACCCCAGTTAAAGCCAAAAAGGTGGCATGGGAAATATTTAAGGCATTTTGAGCCGCCGTAGCAATCCAACACGCAGTAGAATAAACCTTCTGAGCGATGGCCACGCCCATACTCGTCCGCATAAACATACCCATGACTGTGACGACCATCATTGCAGAATTGAAAACTCTAGCCTGCTCATCATTCAATAAACCGAATTGGTGAGCGATATGTCCAATGGCTAGTCCACTCGCACCTAAACCAGCAATAGCAGTACCAAGACTCTTTACCCTAACAGAAAGGGCCTCAGCATCCGTCTGAATCCTAGAAAACTCATGGCTTGCACGATTAACAGCACGGATAGTTACGGCTATTTCTCTGAAACTCATAAACCAGCCTCCGCTTTTGCTGCATCCAAAGCCTCAAGAATTATCCGCTCAAGCTGTGGGAGATATTCTTGAATTGCTGGGTAGAGATAAGGCTGAGCCCTCATCCGTCTTGTGCCTAACTCGACAAACAAGGCGTAAGTGGCTTCAGCGCCTATTTCAGCAATCCAATCCTTAATCTTGGCATAAATTGAGCTTCTAAGATGACCTGTTCTCACTGGAGCGTTTCGCATTGCTGCAGCCTTAACATCACTAGCCCAACTCTGCAAATATCGATAGACTTGGCGCTGCATGCCACTATCAAACCTCTGCATAGCAGCTTGAAACTCTTCTATGCCTTCCACATCGCAGGTTACTTCAACGGCCACGTTTTTTCGCCTCTCTTTCCACTTTTTCCTTCTCCTCAAGCGCCATTTGATCCATCACATTCAAGATAACACAGAATTGCTGGATGGTTTTTGCTGGCTGCCTTGCGAGCTGAGTGGGGAGCCATCCGAAGGCTTGACAAAGCCGAAACTCTGAAAGAGCCGGATGCGGCTTTCCTCGTCTAATTGCGAGAGTAAAAAACGCAGGTCCTCGTGGCTCATGCCATTCAGTTTGTTGGCGACCTTGGAGAATAATTCACCAAGCTCTATTGGAACACCGATATCCTCACCCAGAAGCTTTTCAACTGAAATAGGCTTGCTTTCTGGCTGCTGTTTTAGTGAAGCCAAAATGGTCTCCGCTTGAATTGCAATGAAGTCACTGCTTTCAACTTCGCCGCTCATTTTGTTGTATTTGGTATACTTTGAAATAATGCGATTTCTCTTAGCCCATGTAATCTCTTGGAATACATAATGTCCTTGGTACTCTTTCCCGAATCTCTCATCAATCTCCAAAGATTCTGTTTTCACTCTTTCAGATCCTCCTAGCTGATTGAAAGAGGACCCTTAGCCACAAATCGAGCCTTGGCACAGATTAGGTCTTCCAGCCATTTCGTGTGTGTTATGCTGTCCCATTTACATGCGGTGAAAATAGCCTTGCTCGTTCCGCCCAAGCCAAACTCCAAAGCAAACTCCGTGTCAGCCAAAGCCTCATCCATTTCAGCTTTGCTCTCAAACTCAAGGGTCAACTCGCCACCAAGTTCTCGGTGGCCAAAGGGAATATACTTCGCAAGATACCCGCTTGACGTGCGAATGACAGGCACTCTCTTGGGGTTGTTGATAATGTCAAACTTCCAATCGGTAACGCGATCCAGAACCGTAGTGTCCTTCTTCACATAGCTTTCATGGAAGGCAACAGCTCCCGCATAATCCGCATATGTCGCACCCGTAATCTTCGCTGTTCCCGTTTCGAGATCCTGACCTTCAAGCTCCATGACTGCCTTGATAACATCCTCGATGCTACACTCGACCGAAGCCTTACTGATGCGCATGCCCTTGAACAATAGTGAGATAATATCTGTCGCTGAAGCAAAAACCCCTTTATAGTAAATCACTTGACAACTTAGACTCTTGTCCAGATCCATTTTAGCCCATTGCAAAAGATTTATCGGAGCATCAGAAGGCACTATATAGCCAATTTTCAAGTTAGGCTTGCGAAGGCCCTTCTTAATAGCCTGCAAATCATAGCTGCCAGCGCCACGCAGTTTGAGGTTGCTAGGGTCCAGTCCAGGGTCGATAACATCACAGGGCACGCCCAACATCGATGGATTTGTGGGCGTAGTGCCAAAGACCGTTTCGACAACATAGTAGAACCGCTCTTCGTCCACTCCATATGTGTCAACCATTTTTTATTCATTCCTCCATGACTAGAATACTCCTGAAATTGATTCGAAAAGCCAACCTTTCAAGAGAAACTCAGCCCTGAATAGGTATGGCTTAACATCTATGACGTCGATGTTCCTGTAGCTGATGACGTCACAGAATGAGATTCCATAAACTTGAATTGTGCACTGAACAAAATCGCAGTAGAGGACCGCAGGCGTAACGCCATTGCTTGGATTCGTGGTCTTGGCCAACAGCCAAACGTAGCCATTAGAGTCGATGAAGTCCGTCCAGGCTGAAGAGATCGTGATGGTTAAGGTTTCATCTGCCCCGCTGGTTCCGCTCTGAGCTTGCTGCCATGCAGAAGCGACGTGATTCCAAACTTTGATTGTGGCGCCGTTTCCTCCAGGAGCGGTCCCATAACCCTCAAAACTAAGCACGATCTTCTTGACGCATTGCTCTCGAGCTCCTATCTTGAATCTAAAAAGCATAAGTGCATATTCATTGTTTACGTTGTGGCTCTTGGAGAATCGAACATCATCACTAGACCAGATGTTCTGATACTGAAGGTTTGTCAATTCAGTCCAAGACACATTCGAAGGAACAAGCTCTGTGGCTGCACCTGCAGCAAAAGCCTTGTGAGGATCTCCACTCGGATATCCAAGCCCATAGAAATTATAGACTGTCTGATAAGGCAGGTTACGATTCTCACGGATAATGGCATTGATTTGCGCAGTTACCTTGTCCCGCATGACCTTGCCCGCATCAGCTCCAGGTGTTACTTTGTCGACTGTGTAAATATTGCAACGGAAAGTCATATGGCGACGTCTCAATCGACCAGCAAGCTCAAGCTTCTGATCGATGCTACTATCAAGCCCTACCGTGATCTGAGCATCATATTGTTTGAGAAATTCTCGATCGTACTGTTCCTTTGTAGCCAAGATACTTGCAAGAGAACCATTATCCTTAGTCACCTGAATCCTCGTAGTAATCAACCGCAGAAGAGTTATGACAGGATCCTCGAGCTCGCTCAAGTCGCCAACAACCTTCTAGCAATCAATTTAAAATAAGAAGTCTGATTTTCATAGGTGAAGGCCTGCCTATTCTGAACTTCGTAATCCTCGCCTTTGCGACGTATCTTATCATGGATGCGTACCGGCACAAACGTGTAAAAAATTAGGTAATCATTTAGGTAATAGCCAGGCTCCAGCACAACTTCCTCAGCTCGCAAAGGCGAAACAACCGCCAAAATATCTAGGGACTCACCATAACTGACCGTTTCAACTGCTTGCTGAATCGGATAAAGAAGTACAGCCTCACCTTTAGAATTGAGAATCCTAGTAAACGGCGTCAAGGGCTCTTCATAATTCAGAAACATTCTAGCCAGCCAGGTGACGTTCGCCATGGCCTTCTGGGCCGTGATCGGGCTATAATCTGTGAAGACAGGGCCCCAATACATGAACTCATCCTGGTACTTCTCCACGACCTGATACGCCAGTTTAAAGCTTGGCGGATCGCTCTCTTTCCTGATCTTCCACAGGATTCCCGTGGTGATCGCATCATAGTACGCACATGCTGGAAACCTCGTAACCACATCAAGATAGCCTGGCCAACAGATCTCTGGCCAATAAGCAGGATATTGCCCCGAAGCCCTGATCGCCTGAACAAAATTGTAGACGCGCTGACAGGTGAAACTCCACCCCTCATACGTGTAAAGCCCGAGCAAAGCGAAGCTCACAGGATCATCGTAAACTTCAGTGTCGTTGAGGCCTACTCGATACCAAACGCCAGAACCTGAAGGCGGAGGCTGATAATAAAGGTACAGTTGCTCGAATCCATCACGCAAGAAAGCAACTGAAGCTACCATCATTGCGTTATATCTGGAAGCGTTTGCCGTGTCATAAGTGTCAGCTAGCATTTTCAAGCCAATTAAGCAATAGAGGTTTTCAATGCTCATGATGGTGTCCCAAGTATCAGAAATCGAGACGTAGTTTGCGAAGCCCCCATAGTATTTGTCATGGATGCCCAGAATACTCGGCTGTTGCTGCATCGTGTATAGAAACGTGTAGCCCGCAAGTTTGGCAGCATTCAGATATCCAACAGTGGTCGTCAAGGCATAAGCCTTCAATAGAGCGGGGATAACTCGACCCGCATCAATAGCATAGTACTGAGTACTTGATTCGCTGGATTTGAACCCGCCATAAGCCTTCTTCGCTGGATCTGTGCACTGCTGAGTCAAAAGCCAATCCGCAAGGTCCACAATCTTCGCCAAAATAGTCGCTTGCAAAGAAGCAAACTGAGGAACAGAATAAGCCTCGTACAGAAATTCGATGGCAAAAGCAGCGGGAAAAGCACCTTTCCCAAAACTGTTATCCCCGTGATCCACGGTTCCGCCTTTAGTCACATAATAAGTATAGGCTAGATTGTTTTTCATGGTCACGACATTGCCAGCAATAGAATCAACTTCATTCCACTCGCTATGAGCAGAATCCTTGATCTCAACCTGCATGGCAGCACTAAACTTTGTTCCATCCGTGACGGTTACATTCTTTTGGCCAGCTGGCGGATCAGCAGCCATCGCAGTCGTGATGGCATAGAACCAAGGCGCATAATGCATCACGAATTGGTAGTATGCATCAGGGACGTTAGCCACCTATGCCCTCCCCACATAAGGCACTTTCAACTTTTCGATGATACGCTGAGCCTCATTCATCAAAAACTGCAAATTTTCTCTGCTGAGACCGCTTGGAGTAGTCCCGCTTGATTCGTTAACAGCTAAATCTCCAATACGAAAGTTCAGGCCAGAAGCCGAACCGCCAGTAACTTTGCACGCACAATAAACGGCAGCTATGTTTCTTATGGCTTCAGCTTCTTCATCGGAGCAGCTTGTATAGTCGATGGTTTTCTCAAGTTCCAGTCCAAGAGTCACTGCAGCAGCTTTGGCAAACCTATTAACAGTTACGTCTGAAACGTTAACTTCCGTAAGATTTACTCTTTCACGAATCTCTTGAGGCGTTACAGCAACCAACAGCCAAGACTCCAACAACGTATAGTTAATAGTAAGATACGAATGCAAAAACGTAAACATTCTTATTGAACAGAAAGCATTTCTGAAAACATATTAAACAATAATGATTAAAAATTGGGGATATCTTCCTTACCTTGGACATGTGCCTTCTGCATATCCGATTTTAACCATTTATAACACCATCACGTCCTTGTTTTCTGGTTCAGCACCTTTTAAGTTGATAACTGGCTGGCCAAAACTGAGGAAAACACCCACCGCTTTAGCTAATTTGATTTCCCAAACCGTTTTCGCTGACAAAATGAATTTTTTAACGTAAGTCTGATACCCATTCTTGGTTATAGTCAACGTGTGAGGGCTGTATTCTTGTAGTGTGTTGCCTGTTGCTTGAGCGTAGTAGCCTCGGCTCACGGTTTGCGTGGCGATTAAGCCGTTAGCGTCTGTTGTGGTTGAGAAAACGGTGTTGCCGTCTTTGTCTTTCAACGTGACTGTTGCACCATTGATTGCCATGCCGTCTTTGTCGGTTACGGCGAGGTCAAACTCGTATTGACGAAGTATCCTATGTGTTGCACTATACCAACTGTAAAAGTTCCAGTTATCAGCTTCAACGTTAATGAGGTATGAATCACCGCTTCCATAATCCCTTGGGTAAACGAGATAGGTGTTTGCTTTGAACTTTGCATTTTTTACACCTTGCCCAACCCACAAAGCCAAACCAATCAAATACCCTTGAACCGTAAGTTCTTCATAGTTTTCTTTGATAGGTTGATACAATCCATAAGTCAAACCTTGCCCAGACATAGTTGTATAAAATACATAGAGAGTGCTTGTCCCAGATTCAAACATTATGTTATTTAACAAACTTTGGTAGACTTTCATCGTTGAAGTATCTCTTGGATAAATATAACCACCAGTTTTAGTGCTTAGTTGTGAATTAAAGATACCTACGTCAGAAGCCAAATAGGCATAAATGAGTCTATGACCGCCAGCGCCAGAATTATCTAATAATTCAGTTCCATGACTCGTCCTTTTTGTTGCTTCATCGTCAAGTCTTCCGAGCCTAAAATGCCCGTAACCATTCACATAAATCAAAATCTCTAAATAGGCTATGCCAATGTCACCGAAAGTAACTTGTTCATCTTCACTGGCAAACCATGAAGCAACCGAATAGTCTCCAATGGTAAATTTAGCGTCAACTCTAAACTGATTCGGCTCTGACTTCCACACTACTCCCCATCTTGACTGAGATACCTCAATTGTGTAAGTGCCCGTGCAGTCTATTCCGCCAACGTCAATGCTTAACCACCACTTAGCCGATACATACGTTCCAGTTGCCGTTATGCTGATGTCTTCAGTTTGAGCCACATTATCCTTATCTTTACCCGTTAAGGTGACTGTGCCAGCAACACTGAAAGCCGTGATAATCAAGTTAAGTTTTAACGCTTTATCGTCTGTTGGTTTAGGCTGAGTGGTTAAACTCAAATCTACCGCCGCTGCGGTTGGAGCTAAAAGTTGGCGTGAACCTGCCTTATCAGCGTTCCACAAATCACTAAATGTGCATGGCACTGCTTCAGTGTAGCCCGTAACGGTCATCACGTTGTTAACAGCATCATAGACTATTGGCAACTAATTAACTCCTCACAATCTCCGACAACGTTCCGTCAGCATTCCAAGTGAATGTAAGAGTGAAAAGCAGTTCCGTGCCCATGTACGCTTTGATTGTGGCCACCGTGCCATCCGCATTTGAAGAGAAGGCGAACTTTGTGATTTTCTTGCCAGGCGGCGGAGCCATAATGTCACTTAACGCACTGTGAATAGCCTTGTACGCTTCCGCATATTGCCCATACGCCACTTCGCTCATACTTTCACTCTCACCATGACCTTAAACAAACAAAAAGGGAAATTAGGCAACTGAAAGGGAAATGCCAATCTAAACTGTTGCCGGAGGGCCTGCCACCTGTGGTATCCAGCTTAACTTTTTTGCAATTATCTTCGCAATCCAATAGAGCCAAACGCTTAAACAACCATTAGCAAGCCACTCTGAAATCTGTGCGTAAGTCCATCCACCATAGATCGTAGCGATACCAATTATCAAGCTAATCAGGAAGGTGTAGATGAACTCAACAAGCTTAAACTCCTCTGGAGGCGTCGACTTAAGGTAACCAAAGATGCAAGTTACCAAGCCCACCAGAACAGCTATAGGCGCAGCATATCCAATGGTTTTAAAGATTTCATAGATCGGTTGCAACTCTGGCGCTGGCGCGGGTTCGCCTTGAGCGAAAGCCAAAGGCGCCGAAGCCATAACCAAACTTACAACCACAAAGAAGATAACCGCAAAAGCCATTTTCCTCATTTTACGTTTTCACCTCCTGAGCCTCTTTTTTCCCAAAGCTCAACGCCAAATTTTGTAAGGTTCTTGCGCAATTCCTCAGGGCGAATATATTGTACGTCTGTGGTTGCGCTGATTTCAGCAAGCCTAATAATGTCTGCAAGATTCAACTCGGGAGTTTCAGGCGTTCCCCAATTGAGACGTATTCCAGCTTCTGCAGCTTCTGCGGGTTTAAATCCCGCCTTCTTGAGGATGGGTGCAAAAATGTCTCTTTCAACCTGACGCTTGATATACCGCTGAATAGGCTTGATAAGCATACTCTGCAACTCCAAAGCCGCATTCGCTGACGCTTCCGTGAAGCCTGGCGTACTGAAAAGACGTGGAAGAGGCGTTTCGCATCCAAGGTAAAACTGGTTAACAATGTGATCGATATAATATTCAAAACGAGATCGAGGATCAATCGTTACAGGGTTAACGCTTACATTTTTGGCGCCGGAGAAAATCCACGCACCCTCTTCCGGAGCATTTTTTATCGCAGTCTCAAACTTTTCAATCGTTTCTTTCTTCTGCCCTTCCAACTGCACAACAACATGAGGACCCGCGTACTTGACAAAAATATTCGGTATCAGCCTCTCAATTTTCGCTTTCATCCAAGCATATGCTGGACGTTTATCCGAGTTGACCGTTAACGTGTGAAGCAAAACTTGTAGAACGCCTATTCCAAATGCTGACTGTCCCACACAGTTAATTCGCCAATGAATAACAGCATTGGGGTCAAGGCTTCCATCGCCGTATGCGCGTGCAAGCTTGAAGCTTTCCACTTCGTAGGGAACTTTTAAACCATCTTGCACGTAGCTTCTTTCAATTTTTTCTACCCCGTCTATGGGCAACCTGTGTAGATCAGTTAGCTTTTCAGGCGTGAGCTTAAGCCAAAAATCGTTCCCGCATGCAATAAGCACACGAGCCATATCGTTGAGCATGCCATCAAGGTTAACTTCTTCGCAGAATTTGTCAACAGCTTCCTTCGCCTCTTTAGCCTTCTCGTATTCTTCGTTTGCAGTTGTGTAGAAGCCCATGCCCACACTCGAAGCAGCCAGCAAGTCCACGCTAGCCTTGCACGTCGGGTCCCTTTCATAAAGCGTCATAACATCAGCAAGCGGAATAAGCGCTGTCTCACTGAAAGTTTTGGCATTGGGATAAGCATAACCCGAAGACTGCTTTGTAAAAGCCTCAAGCAACCGGCTCCATAAACTTGGCTTCTTAACATGAGGCTCAGCCACTTCAGATTGCCTCCAGCAGTTTTCTGCCCTTTTCAGTTATACGATAAAAGTCTCGATGCTTCTGCCCGCTTTTCTCAATGCAGCCCTTTTGAATAAGATAGCGGAACATGCTCTCAAAACTCGCGTGTGTACCAATCTTAGCCGTAACTTTTTTGTCAAGAATAGTCCGAGATAAAGGCGCTCTGCTAAGTTCACGCAAGATAGTTTTTGCAAGGGTTAACCTTTCATCGAGACTTTTCATGTTAACTCAACTTGAACGGGTTTCAATTTTGAATAAAATGGGGAATTGTCGGCATGCGCCGAGACATTATTGCAAACCATCAGAATCTGCAGTTCTCGTTTGCCATCCTTGCCGTAAGTGTTAGGCGCCAAGTCAGGCGTGTAAGGCGTCATTTCAGCCCCACAGACCGGGCAATAACGATAGCAGTCACAGACAACAATGTCGCCCTTGCGATCTGAATAGTAAACTTTTCCGCACTTGCTGCATTTACCGCTAAACTTCGCCAAAGCAATAACCCAGGTGGCTTAAGTCAATGTAGTTTTGATTCCAGTCATACGGGCAACGGCACTACTGCGGAGTACACCAAGGCCAAAGCGTGTAGTAGCCCTAACGCCATATTCACCAGTCTTCACGTCTTCCCAGTCTTCAACAGTCACATCCCTGCGTAGAAGCATAGCTGCTGCCACACGCGTATCAATAGCATAAGCCGTTCCGTTCGGTACAAGAGTGCTAGCTTGAACTTTCATGCCTAAGACACTAGTAACTATTCCTCGCTCAAGTTCAGTTTGTCCAGAGGGCAAGTATTGTGCATGAATGAACTTGTCATCGTTTAGCAGCTGATGCAATTGCATCTCGTTAATCGCTAAGACTGTCGGACGCCAGTTTTCGCTTCGAACAGCTTGATGCAGTGAAAGCAGTAAAGCCCAACTCAATACAACGCCGCCCGCAGCCAATTCTGACCCGCCAGCCAAGTCACCCGCTGCAATAGCAGCATAAAGAGCCAGTATTTTCGTTGTTTCTGTTTCACCTAAGGCTCTGCCGACTTTTTCAACCATGTTATCCATAACGTTCCATGTGGCGTCTTCAACAAACTCGCGAGTCCATTCTTCAGCAGCTTCAGCTAAAGTGCCAGTGGGAATGTCAACTGTGGTATGTTTTTTACCCATCAGCCTTGTACAGGCGGGTTCAGCGTAAAGATAAGCAACGCCTTTAACGTCAAGCGGGAACCTTTCCATCGTTTCGGTTGTAGGGCGTACATTGATTATGTTCCTGCCAATAAGCTCTGGATACGCAGCCTCCACAAGCGTATCATGCATACGGCCTAAGGCGCCTACCATGTCACTGAACAAGCCTTCTCTAACTCCAATCTCCGCGTAACGCTTGAAAAACGGATGCGATACTGCTTTTTCCTTTAAGCTCTCGTAGAATTGTTTGTGTTCACTGTCCTTCTGCATTAAGCTTTCAAAAAGTTTAGGCTTCAAAACTATCACTTCTCCACCACAATGAAAAGCAAATCGTCCGCAGCGGTAGTCGTTTCAAGAGCATAGCCAAGCTTCTTAGTCCACGAGATCACTGCAGTTCCACCTTCGTTAATGTCTGCGAGCGCCAGAAGTCTTTTCGAAGCATCTGCACCAGTAACCGCTTTGCCTCGAGTTATAGCGCCACCAGCCTTCACCTTGACCCTTCCCCGAGTCAGAACCGGACAAGGCTTTCCAGACGCTACGGTCTTTACGGCTATGCCTACACAGTCTTGGGCAGCAGCTGCAGGGCTAACCTTATCGTCTGCGCTCAAGTAAACCGGGTCACCTTTCGTGACATCTGCAGCAGCCTCAAAAGTTTCAATCACGGCGTTCGGATCGTCAGTCTCGCCTATCGCCATCCAAGTTTTACCCGAAACGTCAGCCATTAGACATCACTCCAAAATTTATTTTCGCTTTCACCGTGTTCGTCCACGGCTACTTGCGGTCATACGAGATGACTTTGATTCTGTCTTAAATTTGGGAACCTGAATCAACTTTGAAATTTCAGCAATTTCGTCAGCCGATTTATTTGCTATTTCAAACGCAATCTCATCCATCTGTGAAGGAGCTAACGGCGGACTGTACTTCGCCAAAATGCCTTTAATTGTATCCTTATCCACTTTTCAACCTCTCCCTAAGCTTGAAGATTGCACCACGAACCTCCTGGCATTCTCTCTGCATCCCCATTGTACTCCGCTCAACAGCAGGACTCGGCAACAGCCCTTCCAAAATTTTTATTGTTTCTTCAATGGGTATGGTTTTAGGCGGATTTTTAATTAGGCCCGGGGGCTTTTGCTCAATCGTCTTCTCTGCCGCAGCAAGCTTATTCTCGACTTCAATCAACTTAGCCTTAGTTTCACTGAGCTCCTTACGCAAAGCCTCAGCCTGATCCGTTAAGCCACACACCTCGCTTGCAATGTCAAGCTCCTTCGCAGCAGCACACAGTTTCTTTTTCGCCTCAGCCTTGCCCTCAGCACTAATATCCGTCTGGTCTAAACGAGCTAAAGCGTTCCGCACATGGTCAGCGTCCAAATTGCCCTGAGCGTTTTTGTAAGGCAAATTCCGTAGGGTTCTCGGAACGGTTTTACCCTGCTCATCCTTCTCTCCGCCAGGGGCAATGTAAGCAAAGCAATCATCAGAAAGATCATTAACGTACTCGGTATCCCATTCAGCCTCCTTCAACACTTGCATTTGCTCTTTCAGTTTCACCTTCACCAGCTCTTCCACAAACTTTTTCAAATCTTCCTCATTCATGTTTTCAATCCCTCTCGGCGTGTTCTGACTTGCAGAAACACTTGCCGGGGCAACATAATCCGGATGAAGAATCAGCCAATCTGCAACCGTATTCGACTGCCACTTAGCCTTGCTAAACAAAATAGCCTGACACACTTCCTCCGCAGGATCAGCACGAGTCTTAGCCATAACCGCTAAAACGCCATTAGCTTGATCCAGCCAAACAGTACGGAAATGCTCAGGCATGAATAGGGTCGGGTCCTGGACAAAACCAAGATAATACTCGCCAGCAACAAGCTGCTCTCTCGTTTTTCGCTTCTGAAGCAGCTCTTGCCTTTTACTTTCAGCTATGGGCAGCTTTTCAAAACATCCACTACAGCAGCCAAGCCAAAACTCCACCAGGTTCTTTCCACAAAAAATGCAAAACTCCTGCTGCTCCTTAGCCCTCTGGAGACTCTCCAAAATCTGCACATTAGTTTCTGGGATACCTGGCACGGCTACGAGGCTTAACTCAGCATTGTGCAACCCATGCGGAAGCTTACCATCCACAACATCAATCGCTTCATAATCCGCGCCCACACTTACATGCTGCACAAGGCCCTTACGGATCTTCTCCGCAGTATCCTCATCATAAATTTCAGCTTCATACCAAAGGTTCTCTCCATCCCACTCGGTTTTCGTGACTTTGCCAACAGCGTTAGGCACAGCAACATGTTCAATGTACACCGGCGCAGAAACAAGCTTACTAGCGAAGGCCTGCAGCTCCTCAGACGTGTAAATGTTAAAGTTTCTACTCATGCCCGCAGTCATGGCCACGCCACGGATCTTCAAGGGCTTATCAACAATCTTCTCAAGAACCTTAAAGGGCAGAATAGCGGACACATGCTCGTGAAGTTTAACCCGCTCCTGATCCTTGTGCTGTTCAAACCAAGCCTTAGCCTTATCAACAGTCCAGCCTTTGCTCTTGTCAAAAAGGTAGCTTTGAACTTCAGTTGTGTCCTTGCCCTTAGGCTTACCGATTACGGCTTTGATACCTTCCTCTTCAGAAATTGTGATAGTGCGAAAACTATCCTTCTCAAAATTGTCACTACTGCGATGCCCACTACGAATAAACTGATCAGTCTCGTCCCACGGAATAGTACAAACCACCGTGACAGATTTAACATTTAAAAAAGGGTTAAAAGACTAAAAGAAGCTTATTAAACGGTTTGTTTAACATTACTTAAATATTAACAAGAACGTTTAATAATTGAGAGAGATGCAAACCTTCGAAAGAGTGAATCTTTATTTGCCAAAAAGCCTTGTTGAAGAGCTTAAAAAAGAAGCAGACATCGACCGTAGAAGCCTTAACAATTACATTAAGTTAATTCTCGAAAAACGCAAGCCCTCACTCAGCTAAATTTTTGACAATTACTATTTACATCTCTTCTTCTTCAGGCGCCGTTTTGTCTTCTTTAACTTCGTTTTCGCTGGTGCCAAACACTTCAAAGGCAAAGCTTGTCAAAGCCCATTTATGACCTCTCTTCTCAAAAAGCCTTTCACCTGTCTCATGTTCCAAACGCTTATTCATGCGAACTATTCGCCTGCTAACATGCCAATAGGCTAGTTTATACTCGCTAAGCTCTCCAGCCACGTCTTTCGGAAACATGCCCCCACGACCAGCCTCATAAAGCCGCTGCATAATCTCCAAGTCAACTGCGTCCTCGCAAGCAAACTTCTGAAGCATAGGAACATCAAAGTGGAAATAACCGGCGCCCTTCAAACCGTTAAGAATAACACGCTGCATCTCCCGCACTCCCTTAATCTCCGTGAGGACACGTTTCAGCAAATATTGATTATACTTCAAACGGCCAATCTTTTCCTCTCTAGAGCGTGGTTTCTTACCGGTCTGGGTCTGCGCATGATATTCTTCAGGTTTCTGTATGGATTGTTCACTCATAGCAAAACACCAACATCCAACACTTGCAAACATGGACCTAACCAATCTAGGCTAACAAAGCACGAAAGGACAACACCTGAAAAGCATGGACTTTTCCCATGCCCGTTACTATAGCCAAAAAGATGATTTACACATGTTTTTGCAGACATTTTACTACGAGGAACCATAGCCCCAATGCGTATTGCAATACACAAAGCCCTTAGCATACTCGTAGTAACAACATAACAATAATGCGATAATAACACAACAATTACCTCACATAGGTATCCATCTTCGTCTGGTCCTTGGACATCGTAGGCTCCAAAATCCGTTTTAAGGTATAATTCAACTGTTCAAAAAGTCGCTCGTTTCTCTCAGCCCAATCAGGATAGCAAGCAATAACTTCCAAGCTGTCGGGATGAGTAACATCGCCCACCTTAATGATTATTCCATTACTTTTCTGAAAAAGATCAATCGTCAACTTCGGCAGCCGTTGGCCCACACTAAAAACGTAATGCGCACCCTTGAATCGTACGCTTGATAAGACCAGTTCAAGAACCTTAATGTCAGTAATCAAACCCGTAAAACTGAAACCATTACAAATTAACTGATAAGCCCTACCCAAATTAGCTGGCTTCCGCACGTACAAGTTAACCCTTCCAGTCTCAAACCACTGAAGCCTTCCAAGCCTATCCTTCCACAACAACCAACGATTACGAGCCCTACTCGCCAACCAGCCAACATCAACAGCGTGAGTTCGAATCCCACCGCTTATATTTGGCTCCAAATAGCACCAACCACGCCACCCATGCAATGAACACTTTGAACCTCGTTCATTTTTGTGGTGATACTTCCAGCGGCTCCGCAGGTTTGCGACGTACTTCCCATGCTCTCGATATGATAAACTGAGGATTTTGCATAAGGGCTTAGGCGTCAGTAATGGATTTTTGGTGAGCTGCGCAAATACTTGCCGTGTGATGCTTTCACTATCACTACTCTCACAGTTATATCGTAAATCGGAAGAAAAACGCCTGCGATCCTGAGCCCCAGCCAAAAACAAGTCACCTATTCTTCATTTATCCTCCTTCGCAAAACTAACGCCATTAGCCAGGCAGAAATAGTTGCGATCCGTATGCCGCTTGGCAATTAGCCCATCCTTAACTAGATCATTCAAGGCGTTATTGATTTGCTGCGGAGTTACTGTCCACCGTTCCTCTTCGACAGCCTTCACGATCTCGCCAAGCTGACGCCAGCCATCCAGCTTACCCTTTTTAGCAACTGCAAGAATCTTGCCCGCAACGTTCTCAGTGTTAATAGTTACGAATTTTTCGATAGAGGGCACATCGACGATGGTCGTGGCTACCTGCAAACCGACAATATTACTCGAAGGCAGGAGCGTTTGTTCTTGGTCGTCCCACGCAAAAAGTTTTTTCCAGCAATCCCTAATTGAAAGTCGAGCTTCCAACAGATCAGTAAGTTGTCTCTGAAATTCGTCTTTATCCTTTTGGAGCACCACGTTTTCATCTTTAAGCTTCGCTATAGTTTCTCGGAGCTCTTCCACGTT
>Ga0315280_10006006_pt1 | contig 16967 bp, 14 predicted proteins | sample YL17G06_40_MG_FD_203697 | JGI IMG/M metagenome (GOLD analysis project Ga0315280, IMG submission 203697) | Sediment microbial communities from Yellowstone Lake, YNP, Wyoming, USA - YL17G06_40 | ecosystem: Environmental > Aquatic > Freshwater > Lake > Sediment | place: USA: Wyoming | collected...
CGTGGACGCGCTGGGCTACGCGCGGGTGGCCCCCAACATCCCCGACTGGGACCGCGTCAGCCACTTCATCCAGGAGCAGCTCGACCTGATGTGGATCGGCAAGGTCTCAGTCCCCGACGGCGCCAGGAAGGCCGCCGAGCAGGTGACGCAGGCATTGCAGGAGACGAAGTAGGGGCGCGCGGCCCCACCCGCCCTATAAGAGTTCCACCTCCAGTACCGCGTGCGCCAGCGGCGGCAGCGTGTAGGTGAACTCGCGCCCCACGCCGCTCAACGGCTGCGACTGCGTGCGCACCACTTCCTTGCCGAAGTCGTTCGTCGCGTCGGGAGCGTCGCCGCCAACCAGGTGCGCGATCCCGGTCGGCCTCAGGTCCGCGTCGCGCACGCCGATCACCACGTTCTGCGTCTCGGTCTTGTGCAGGTTGACGGCCGAGATGAAGAGCTTCTTGGCCGACTCGTCGAGCGTGGTCAGCACGTCCAGGTACGGCACCTGCGGCACGCCCGCGTACCCGGCCTGGTAGCCGTCGCAGTCCACGAATGTATCCAGCGCGACCGCGCCGCTCTTCTCGACCGCCAGCTTGAGTGGGAAGTAGATGGTCTGCAAGCACATCCCATCCGGCCTCGTCAGGATCGGCGCGATCACGTTCACCATCTGCGCCAGGGTGCCGATCTCGATCGCCTCGCAGTTGCGCCGCATCATGTTGAGGTAGATCGCCACCGCCAGCGCGTCCGTGAGGTCGTAGTGCTCCGCCAGGCCGTCCGCAGTGGTCGCCAGATCCCACACGTTCCACTCGTCCACCGCGATCTTGATCGGCCGCGTGACGCCTCTATCGCGGCGGACCTGCTCGATCAGCGCCCGGAGGAACTTGAGATACTGCTCGGAGGCGTACGGCTTCGCCAGGTTCGAGTAGTGCGGGTCCTGGCCCTTGGTGGCACCCCAATAGAAGTGGTACGAGATGTGGTCCACGAGGTCCGCGCACTTGCTCAGGACTTCACGGTCCCAGTCCAACTCCTGGCCGCCGCACAGCACGAGCTTGATGTCCCGGTCGGCCCCGCGCATCACCTGCGCGCACTGGCGGGCGAGCTTCGCATAATCCACCGCGGTCTTGTGCCCGATCTGCCAGTCCCCGTAGATCTCGTTACCGAGCCCCCAGTAGATCACCTTGTGCGGCTTGGTGAACCCATGCTCCGCCCGCAGCGCCGCATAGGACGTGCCGTCATCACGGTTGCAGTACATCACCCACGCGGCCGCCTCATCCATCGTGCCCGTGCCGAGATTGGCGCAGATATACGGCTCGGTATTGAGCGCGCGGCAATACCGGATGAACTCGTTCGTGCCGAACCGGTTGCTCTCGATCGCGTTCCAGGCCAGCTCGGCCCGCACCGGGCGGTTCTCCTTTGGCCCGACTCCATCTTCCCAGTGATAGCCACTGACGAAGTTCCCGCCTGGCCATCGCAAGATGGGGGGTCGCAGCCCTCTGGCCGCTTCGAGCACATCGGTGCGGATGCCGTTCACATCCGACAGCCGCGAATCGGGGTCGTAGATGCCGCCATAGATGCAGCGACCGAGATGCTCGATGAACATCCCGTACATCTTCCGGTCAACCACGCCCAGCCTGCGGTCCAGGTCGATCTTCACTCGTGCCATCGGTCGCTCCTCGGCTGGCGTGATTCGCAGCTCGGAAGCGCTTCTCCTGCTCACCGAGGACCCGCGCCTCGGCCTTGGATCGTGCCTTTCCCTGGATCGTCGCGCTGTGGTACACTCATCGGGGGTGGGGCAGACGGTTCTCCATGGACGCCAGAACCCTTCGCGTACTCGAATATGACGCCATCCGCGAACGCCTTGCCGAGCATGCATCCTCATCGCTTGGCAAGGAGCTTGCGTCGCGCCTGGAGCCCGCCACCGACCCGAGCATCGTCAACCGCCTGGTCGCGGAGACGACGCAGGCGCGGGAGCTGGTGGCGCGCTCCGGGCGAGTCCCGCTGGGCGGCGTGCACGACGTCCGCGCCCAGGTGATGAACGCCGGCCGGGGCGGCGTGCTCGCCCCGCGGGACCTGCTGGATATCGCCGACACTCTCTACGCGTGCCGCCGCATGCGCGCCTTCCTCCAGCGCGGCGAGATAGACGCTCCCTTGGTGGTCGCGAAGGCGCGCGCGCTGGGCTCTTTCCAGGAGATCGAGCAGGCCATCGAGGGCGCGATTGACAACCGCGCCGAGGTGATGGACAGCGCCAGCGACCAGCTGCGCGCTATCCGCGCTCAGCTCCAGCGGCTGCATAACATGGTCGCCAAGCGCCTGGAGGCGATCATCCATTCGCCCCGCCTCGCCCGCGTCATCCAGGACCCCATCGTCACCGTCCGCAACGGCCGCTACTGTGTCCCCATCCGCAGCGAGTTCAAGAGCGAGTTCCGCGGCATCGTGCACGACACATCGTCCAGCGGCGCCACCGTCTTCATGGAGCCGTTCGTCGTGGTCGAGGCGAACAACGAGCTGCGGGAGACGAAGGCGGCCGAGGAGCACGAGGTGCGCCGCATCCTCGCCAAGCTCAGCCTGGTCGTGGGCGAGAGCGCGGACACGATCCTCGACTCACTCCGCACCCTTGCCGCGCTCGATCTCATCTTCGCCCGCGCCGGCCTCGCCAACAGCATGGAGGCCACCGAGCCGAGCCTGAACACGCAGGGCAAAGTGGACCTCGTCCGGGCGCGGCATCCGCTGCTGACCGGCGGCGTTGTGCCCATCGACATGCGGCTGGGGGAGGACTTCAGCGGTCTCATTCTCACCGGCCCCAACACCGGCGGCAAGACGGTGACGCTCAAGACGATCGGCCTGCTGACGCTGATGGCGCAGTCGGGCCTGCACATCCCCGCGGGCGCGGGAAGCCGCGTCGCCATCTTCAGCCAGATATTCGCGGACATCGGCGACGAGCAGAGCATTCAGCAGAGCCTGTCCACCTTCTCCTCTCACATGAGCCAGATCGTCAGCGTCCTCAGGCAGGCAGGAGGGGATACCCTCGTCTTGCTCGACGAGATCGGCGCGGGCACTGACCCCGCGGAGGGGTCTGCCCTCGCCAAGGCCGTCATGATCGAGCTGCTGCGCCGCGGCTGCCGCGTGGTGGCCACCACGCACTACGGCGATCTCAAGGCCTTCGCCTACACGCAGCCCAACATCCAGAACGCGAGCGTGGAGTTCGACCCGGTCACGCTGGAGCCGACCTACGAAGTGCGCATCGGCACGCCGGGGAGCAGCAACGCCTTCGCTATCGCCTCTCGCCTGGGCATGTCGTCCGCGCTGCTGCGGCAAGCGGCCGAGATGATGGGCGAGTCCCAGGTCGCGCTGCACGAGGTCATCCAGCACGCCGAGCGAGACCAGCGCGACCTCGCGGAAGAGCGACGCGAGGCCGCGAAGGCGCGCATGGACCTGGACCGGACGCGCAGCGAGTACCAGCGCCTGCTCGACGACCTCAAGCGCGAGCGCAAGGAGATGCTGCGGCAGGCGCGCGACGAGGCGCGCCGCATCGTCGCCCGCGCCAAGCAGCGCACCGAGGACCTGTTCAACCTGCTGCGACAGTCCGTGCAGGAGGCCAAGATCGCCAAAGAGGCGATCGAGCGCGAGGCCGAGCAGGCCGCGCGCTACGCGCCGCCCGAGCCGGCAGTGTTGATCCAATCCGCTCGCTCAGAACTTGCCGAGATCTCAGAGGAGGCGGCCGAGGCGACCGCAGAGGTCGCGGAGCCTGAGAATCCCGTCGAGCCGGAACCCGAGCCCGAGCCGATCCGCGACGTCGCCGTGGGCGACGCGGTGATCGTGCGCAGCATCGGCCAGCGCGGCACCGTCCTCACGCTCCCGGACGAAGAGGGTCAGCTCGAGGTCCAGGTCGGAATCCTGAGGGTCACGGTCAATCTGGCGGACCTCGTCCGCGCCCCCGAGGCGCTGGTCACCGTCAGCCGCACGCCAATCGAGCTTCGCGTCGAGAGAGGTCCGGTGCCGCGGGAGCTGCATCTGCGCGGCCTGCGCGTCGAACCTGCGGTCTACGAACTCGACCGCTACCTCGACCGCGCGGCGCTGGCGCGCCACGACCAGGTGCGAATCGTGCATGGAAAGGGGACCGGCGCGGTGCGCGCCGCGGTGCACGAGAGGCTCAAGGACCACCCCCTCGTGCGGTCCTTCCACCTCGCCGAGCAGGGCGAGGGTGATTCGGGCGTGACGGTCGTGGAGTTGGGGGAACCGGATTGAACAGCGGCGGGCGCGCTCGCGCCCGCCGTTCTCTGCGTCTTTGTGGTCCGGGTGTTTCGGGACTTCAGTCCCGAATCCGCCGCACCCCATTGTCATTGCGAGGGAGGCAGGGCTCCGCCAGGAGCCCGACGACCGTGGCAATCCCGCCGTCCGCGACCCGCCGCTACCCTTCGTGCTTATGCGGCTCCTTCCAGCCTCCGCCTCACCGCACCCGTCATTCCGAGCGCAGCGAGGAATCCCGCCGTTCCGCCCGCCCCTCACCCTTCGTGCTTGTGCGGCTCTCTCCAGCCTCTGCCCCGCGCGTCGGGGTTGACCTGCGCGCAGTTGCGGAGCATTCTCACCTCCGCAGCAGACCAACGAACTCCTCAACCGTGAGGCCCGCGTCCCTGATCAACCGGCGCAAGATACCTGGGCCCAACTCCCGATGGCGCGGCACCGACAGTGTAGCAGCTTTACCGTCCTTGTCGAGCATCACGTGGCTGCCGACTTGCCGTCGTGGTATCCATCCGGCTCGTCGAAGTGCCTTGGTCGCCTCATCGCCAGATACCGCCGGCAGCCGGACCACTACACCAGCACCTCAACCGTCCGGCTCTTCTTACGCTTTCCGGCCTGTCGCCGCGCGCGATCATTCAGGGTAAGCAGGCAGCCAACGATGGCTTCACGGATATTGGCGAGCGCTTCAGCCTCGGTCTTGCCTTGGCTGTGACAGCCGGGCAGAGAGGGGCAACTCACGACGATGAAGCCCTTCTCGTCTTCCTCCAAAACGACAGTGAATTCCATCAGCCGCCCTCCTTGTACACTCTCATTCTAGTGCCCGCGTTAGCGGCGGTCAATGACCCTTTATCCGCGTCCATCCGCCTCCGCCATCCTCCTTCGCCGAGGCTACGCAGGACGAGAGGCTACCGCGGACAAGTCTGCGGTTTCGCCGCTACCCTTCGTGCTTATGCGGCTCCTTCCAGCCTCCGCCTCACCGCACCTGTCATTCCGAGCGCAGCGAGGAATCCCGCCGTTCCGCCCGCCCCTCACCCTTCGTGCTTATGCGGCTCCTTCCAGCCTCCGCCTCGCGCGTCGGGGTTGATCTGCATCCGGTTCCGCACCAGTCGCACCCCATCCACGGCCTTGGCTGTAACCACCGCCGCGTCTCTCGTGTCCTCCGAGCCGACTTCGCCATCAACGAACACCACCCCGGAGACCGCGCTGATGTGCAGGTGCCCGAGCCCCTTGGTTGCTTCGTTCTCTGCCAGCGCTTTCTCCACGGCGTGAGCCAGCTTACGATCCTCCGGCATCGCTATTCCTCCCTCGTGCGCGTCTCTCCAGCATCGTCCGCTCGCCGTTTCAGCTCGGCCAGTCTGTTCAGCGCCTCGAACGGCGTCAGCGTGTTGATGTCAATCCGCCTGAGTTCTTCCACGAGCGGGTCGGGCGCGCCTTCGAACAACGCGAGCTGATCGGCGGGCTGCGCGTGCGAGGCCGACACAGCGGGCCGCGCGCCCACCTCGCCAACGTTGTCTCGCTGCTCGAGCGACCACAGGATCTGCTTCGCCCGCTCCAGCACCTCCGGCGGCAGGCCGGCCAGTCGCGCCACCTGAATCCCGTAGCTGCGGTCGGTGCCGCCGGGCACGATCTGCCGCAGGAAGATCACCTGGTCGCCCTTCTCCTTCACCGCGATGCGATAGTTCCTCACCCGCGGCAGCGAGTCCGCCAGCTCGTTCAAGTGATGGTAATGGGTGGCGAACAACGTCTTCGCGCCCAGGTGCTTGGCATTGTGGATATGCTCGGCCACCGACCAGGCGATGCTCAGCCCATCGAAGGTGCTCGTGCCGCGGCCGATCTCGTCCAGCACGATCAGGCTCCGCCGCGTCGCGTGGTGGAGGATGTTCGCGGTCTCCGTCATCTCCACCATGAACGTGCTCTGACCAGTCGCCAGATCGTCCGAGGCGCCGACGCGGGTGAACACGCGGTCTACCACACCCACCGCAGCCTCGTCCGCCGGCACGAATGACCCCATCTGAGCCATTAGCGCGATCAGAGCCACCTGGCGCAGATAGGTGGACTTGCCGGCCATGTTCGGCCCGGTGATGATCAGGATCTGGTCTTCGGTGCAGTTGAGCCGCGTATCGTTCGGCACGAATCGCTCGTCGCGCAGGGTCAGCTCCACCACCGGGTGCCGGCCCCCGCGGATCTCGAGCACGTCGGAATCCGTGATGGCGGGGCGCACGTAGCGATTCCGCGCCGCCACCTCCGCAAAGCAGGCCAGCACGTCGGCCTCCGCCACCGCCCGCGCCGCGCGCTGCACCCGCGCCGCTTCGGCCGCCACCTTCGACCGCAGATCGGACAGCAGCAGCTGCTCGAGGTCCAGTATCCGCTCTTCCGCGCCGAGTATCTTCTCCTCGTACTCTTTCAGCTCCGGCGTCACGAACCGCTCCGCGTTCGCCGTCGTCTGACGACGCTGGTAGTCCGGCGGGACCAGGTGCAGGTTCGGCCGCGTCACCTCGATGTAGTAGCCGAACACCTGGTTGAAGCCGACCTTCAGCGACTTCGCGCCTGTGCGCTCGCGCTCGCGCTCCTGCAGACCCGCGATCCACTCCTTACCGTGCGCCCGCGCCTCGCGCAGCTCGTCCAGCTCCGGCGAGTACCCGGTTCCTATGCTCCCGCCGTCGCGCACGTTCGCCGGAGGCGCCTCCTCCAGCGCGCCCGCCAGCAGCTCACACAGGTCCTCTACTGGATCGAACCCGGCGACCAGCTCCTGTAGGGCGGGCGTTCCTACGCCCGCCGCTCCCCCGTTGCTTCGGTAGCTTGCTGCCGAAGCTGCGTCGCCTCCCTCCCGTCCTGGGCAGGAGACACGCTCCTGCCCTACAGCCGTTCTTTCACTGTCATCCTGAGCGAAGCGAAGGATCCCCCCGTTGCTGTCCCCCGCGCCTCCCATCGTCGCGGCGAACCCCGGCAACCTCTTCAGCGAATCCCGCAGCCCCGCCAGATCGCGCCCGCTCGCGGTGGCGGCCGCCGCCCGACTCACCAGACGCTCCAGATCGCGGATTCCTCTCAACTGCTCCCGCAGCTTCCCGCGGAGCACCGGGTCATCGTACAGCTCCTGCACCGCGTCGAGCCGCCGCCCGATCGTCTTCGGGTCGAGCAGCGGCGCGGTGATCCACACCCGCAGCAGCCGCGCGCCCATCGGGGTGAGCGTCTGGTCCAGCACCCACAGCAGCGTGTTCTGCCGAGAGCCGTTCCGCAGGGAGGTGAGCAGCTCCAGGTTGCGCCTGCTCGCCGCGTCCACCAGCATGAACTCCCCCCGCGAGTAGGTGCGCAGGCCGCGCAATTGCTCGAGCCCGGACTTGTGCGTTCGCTTGAGGTACGCGATGACCCCGGCCGCGGCCTCCGTGGCGGCCGGCATGTCTTCACAGCCGAACCCGCGCAGCGACCCCACGCCGAAGTGCCGCTTCAGGAATTCGGCCGGCGTCTCCGCCAGGAACGCGTCGGCCTCCCAGGTGGTCACGCTGCAACCGTCGCCGCTCGCAGCGGAGGCGAGCCCTGCCGCCGGGCCATCCCCCGCCCGCACCAGCAACTCCGACGGATGGAGCCGCGACAGCTCCTCACGCGCCTCCTCCGGCGCGTCGGCGCCGGTGAACTCCGTCACCATGAACTCGCCCGTCGAGCTGTCGGCCGCCGCCAGCCCCCACCGGCCGTCGGCATGCACGATGCTCACCAGGTAGTTGTTCGCGCGCTCCTCCAGCAGATGCTCCTCGACCACCGTCCCCGGCGTCAGAATCCGGATCACCTCGCGCTTCACGAGCTGCTTGGTCTTCTTGGGGTCCTCGACCTGCTCGCACACCGCCGCCTTGTGCCCGGCCGCGAGCAGGCGCGCGATATACCGATCGGCCGCGTGATAGGGGATGCCGCACATCGGGACCCTGCGGCCCTTGCCCATCTCGCGCGAGGTCAGCACCAGCTCCAGCACCCCGGCCGCGATCTTCGCGTCTTCTCCAAACATCTCGTAAAAGTCGCCGAGCCGGAACAGCAGGATCACGCCCTCGTGCTCCCGCTTGATCGCCCGGTACTGCGTCAGCATGGGGGTGAGCTTGTCCACGGTGTATGTCATTCTGAGGCGACGCCGAAGAATCCCGCCGCTCTGTGGGCGGATGCCCCTGGCGCTCTCGAAATCCCCTCTTCTCCGCGCCCGGTGCGCCCCTACCGCGCGGCCCTACACCGGCTCGGCCGAAAGACTGCTCATCACCAGCCCAGCCGGCGCCTTCGGGTAGAAGAACGTAGACTTCTGCGGCATGTGCTCTCCCGCCCTCGCCGCTCGCAGCACATCCCGGACGCTCGCAGGCCGAAGGAAGAACGCGAAATCGCACTCCCCGCGCTCCACCGCCTCGGCCATCGCCCGCTCATCATGCACGAACGCGACCTTCGCCTCCTCGCCGGCCTCCGCCAGGACCGGGTCAAAGAGTTGCTCGTGCAGCACGCTCACATCGGTGGCGCTGGAGATCACCTTCTCGCGGCGCACCGTCAGTGCGCGCCATCGCTTGTCCGGGAACGCGGCGACGAACACGTTCGAGCCCGGCGGCGCAGCATTGACCAGCGCGGCCATCGCGGGCGCGAGGCCTTGCCCGAGTGCGATCTCCTCCACCGTACACCAGTCGTTGATGCGCCGCTTCATCAGCTCGATCCCGCGTGCCCTCAGCCCAGACACGAGACGGTGCGTCGGCAGTATCTTCAGCGCCTCATCCTGCGCGCTGGTCACCAGCGCCAGCGCATACTTGAACCCCGCGTTGCGCGGCGCGTCCGGCGCCAGCGCGCGCATCCGGTCGCGGCACGTGACGGCGGTTTCGAACCGGTGATGCCCGTCGGCGATGAACAGCGGGCCTGCACCGATGGCTGCACAGATGGCCTCTACCTCCTCATCCGCGTTCACGACCCACAGCCGGTGAACCACACCCTCATCGTCAACTGCGCTCGCGTCCGGGTCGCCCTCGATCCCACGCAGCCCGGACAGCAGCCGTGAATCCGCGTCCTCGCTCATCACCATGATCGGGCTGGTCATGGTCGCGCAGGCCTGCATCAGCTTCAGGCGGTCGGCCTTCGGCCCCGCCATCGTGCCTTCGTGGGAGAGCACGTAACGCTCGCCCTCCTCGGGGAGGCGCAGGGCTGCGAACACCCCTCGCCTGCGCCAGGCCTTGCCCTCGGTCTCGAACTCCTGCTCCAGCGCGTAGAACGCCGGCCTCTCATCGCGCGCCATCACGCCCCGCGTCAGCCAGCCCTCCAGCGTCGTCGCCGCCTGCGTGTAGCGATTGCTGTCCTCGGTCTCGGGCCCGGATGGCCTGGGCAGCTCGACTCGGACGAAGTTGTGCTCGTCGCGCGCGTAGAGCTGCTCCCGGAGCGTGTCGCCGATCACGTCGTAGGGCGGGGTCAGGCGAGATGACAGGTCGCGCGACTCGGCAAGCTGGTAGCGAATCCCCCGGAAGGCGGAGATGATGCCGTACGCCATATCAGCTCGGTCCCGGGGCTCCGAAGCGGCTCCGAGCGAACTCCGGCTCCGGCCTCTCCGGCATGACCGAGGCGACGGGCAGCTCCACGTAGTCGTACCCCGCGGCCGCCGCGGTCTCTATCAGCACAGGTGTCACACAGCATCCGAACCGCACGGCAATCCTCACACAGAGAGATCCCTGCATTCCGGTGATGACCGGAATACAGGAACCTCGCTTCAGAATGCCATCTGAGGCGTTCCTGGGCCCCCTGGCCGAGTCGCCTGATACAGGAGACTCTACAGGCGCTGCGAGTCGGTGTTATCGCGACAGGTGACCCCTGCGGAACAGACTGCCGCCCCGCGCGCGGACGCGCATTCCCCAACCGATGGAGCGCCCGCCCGGGGGCCGTCCGCCATCGCTCGATGGCGCTTCGGTACCCCAGCGCCGTCGCCGCTGTTAGCCGGCCTTCTTCGCGGCCTTCGCCAGCTTCTTGCCCAACTCGACGCACTCCGCCAGAGCTTCCGGCCCCACGCCGCCGGCCGCGCCGACCGAGTCCGCCACCTTCTTGAGCTTGAACCAGCCAAGCGCCTGGTCGAGACACTTCAGCACGGTGTCGGGCGGCCCGCCCGCGCTGCCGAAGGCCGCCGCCGGCTTGCCCGTCATCTTGCCCTGGCTCGGGTAGTAGGTGCGGTCCAGGAAGTCCTTGAGCCCACCGGCCATGTAGCCGAAGTAATCCGGCGAGCCGAGCGCGACGGCATCGCACGCAAGCAGATCGTCAACCGTCGCTTCCAGCCCCGTCTTCAGGCTCACCGCAGTCCCCGAGACGCTCCCCGCGCCCTCGGCTACCGCCTCCGCCATCTTCTTCGTCTGTCCACCCAGGGAGTGATAAACCACCAGCACTTTCGCCACGGCCGCCTCCTCTCGTCTACACCTCAGTGTTATCGTACGCCGACCTGCTTCGGCGGGGTGCGTATCAGGTCCTCTGCTGCGCGTAGCGCGCATGTGTGTGTGCGCACACATGCGCCGTGCAAGCGCAGACGAGGGCGCCGCCACCGGTGTGGCGGCGCTCCCAACTGTGCCGCACCCGGTGTGTCAGGAGCCGGCTCCCACCCGGCGCAGGGGCCCGCCCTCCCCCTCGGCGAGAGCCAACGCTGCCGCGCCCATCAGCGCTCCCCGCTGGCCCAACGCTCCCGGCGCGATCCGCAGGTTTCGCACGCTCTCGCACACCGCGTACTGCGCCACCGCCTCCCGCACCGGCTGGAAGAGCACATCGCCGGCGCCGGAAACGCCCCCGCCGATCACGACCATATCCGGGTTGAGCAGGTTCACCGCGCCCGCGATCGCCACCCCGAGGTACTCGCCCGCCCGTCGCATCACCCCCGCCGCGAGCGCGTCTGTCGCGGCCGCCTGGGCCACCTCCTTCGCGGTCAGTTGGGCCGGAGGGATCGCGCGCAGAGCCGATTCCCCGCCCGCCTCCAGCGCCTCCCTCGCAGCCGCGGCGATCCCGGGCCCCGCTGCCACCGCCTCCAGGCAGCCGCGCTTGCCGCAGGTGCACACCGGCCCGTCCGGCGCGACCAGCGTGTGCCCGATCTCTCCCGCCATGCTGTTGGCGCCCCGGTGCACGCGCCCGTCAATGATCACCCCGCCGCCGATACCGGTGCTGACCGTGAGGTAGAGCACATCGCGTCGCCCGCGCGCCGCCCCGAAGGTCGCCTCACCCAGCGCGGCCGCGTTGGCGTCATTGTCCATGACGGTCGGCAGGCCCGTCCGCTGGGCCACCAGGTCGCGAAGCGGGAACTGCTCCCACCCGGGGAGATGGTGGCACGTCACCGTCGCGCCGCGCGGGAAGTCCACCGGCCCGCCGAAGCTCACCCCCACGCCGGACAGCGCCCGTCGCGCGACGCCCGCCCGACCCACCGCGGCCTGCGCCATGCGCAGCAGCGCGCCGACCACGTCGTCCGCCGACGCCGCGTTCCCGGTCGCCTCGATGGCGTCGGCCAGCACCTCGCCCGCGTCATTGATGACGCCGACCGCGAGCTTCGTCCCGCCGATGTCGAGCGCGAGGACAACTCTGGTCTGCATTGCTTGGGTAGCTTGCGGCCGAAGCGGCATCAGGCCTACTTCCCCGCCACCACCGGGTTCCGCAGCAGGCCGATCTTCTCCACCTCTGCCTCTATCACGTCGCCCGGTCTGATCAGCGAGATGCCCTCGGGCGTGCCAGTCGAGATGATGTCCCCGGGCTGAAGCGAGATGTGGCGGCTCAGCCTGTGGATCAGGTCTGTCACCTTGAAGATCAGGTTGCGCGTGTTGCTCCGCTGCCGGACCTTGCCGTTCACCTTCAGCGACAGGTCCAGCTCGCACGGCTCCTCGATCTCGTCCGGCAGCGTGACGCACGGACCCATGGGCCCGAACGTGTCGAAGCTCTTGCTCATGAACCAGGGGTTGGCGGCCGCCATGTCGCGTGACTGCATGTCGCGCGCGGTGACATCGTTCAGGATGGTGTAGCCTGCGATGTAGTCCCTCGCCTTTGCGCGCGAGATGCGCCTGCCGGCCTTGCCGATAATCACCGCCAGCTCCACCTCGTGGTCAATGCGACCGACGTTCGGCGGACAGACCACGGGCTCGTCCGGGCCGATCACCGAGGTGGATGCCTTCACGAAGAAGATCGGCTCCTTCGGGGGCTTGTGGCCGCTCTCTGCCGCGTGCGCGGCGTAGTTGCGCCCGAGGGCGATGATGCGCGGGGGATTGGGGATGGGCGCCAGCAGCTTCGCGTTCGCCGCGGTCAGGTGATCCGCGAGCCGGTGCCGTTCGACGAAGGCGCGAACGTCTACCAGCAGATCCACCGCGAGCAGCCCCGCCTCCAGCATCCCCAGGATCGAGTACCCGGCCGGGTCGGGGGCGTAGTCATTGGCGATGTTGTACATGGCGAATGCCCTGGTGAAGTCGATGACCCGCCTGCCCTCCAGGTAGCCGATGGCCGTCCCGCCCTCAGGCCACGAAAAGCGCACAATCCTCATCATCCACTCCTGTCGGTTACTTCGACCTCTGCATCAGCTCCAGAGTGTTGCCGTCCGGGTCCGCGAAGAACGCGATCCGCATGCCCGACTCCACCGATGTCGGCTTCATAGTGAACTCCACGCCCTGCTTCGAGATGCGGTCGTAGTCCCCGTCAATGCCGTCCACGGTGAGCGCGATGTGAGTGTACCCGACCTTGCGGCCCTCCGGCTTCGGGGCGATCTCGCCGCCGCCGAACAGCTCGAGTTCCGTCCCGCCGAGCGTGATGAAGATGATGGTGCCGCTGTGCGCGGTCTCCAGGCGGCCGCGCTCCTTGAATCCCAGCACCTCGGTGTAGAACTTCGCCGCCTTCTCAACGTCGGTTGTCACGACCGCAAAGTGTTCGATGCCTGTGATCACGAGGATACCTCCGGGTGCGGCTGGAATTGGCACTTGATTCTCTCGACTGCCAGCCCTCACCTTGTCACCGGGACTGTCAGGATCACCGGAGGCGCAGGCTTGCAGCTTGCGCCCGATTGGAGGACCGCCGTGCCCTTCAGACCGACGCGGACAGTCATCGCCCTCGAGCCCGACGACCTGATCCAGCTCCAGGAGATACTGATGGACGCGGACCAGGCGCAGTCGCTCGCCTTCCTCCGCGAGGTCGTCGCCCGGAAAGTGCGCCAGATGCAGGACCAGTCACACAGGCCGGAGTTCGAGGGCGGCATCACGTGATCGCCTGTTGGGCGGGGGCTCGCCGCTCCATGCCCGGATGCGGCATCTCTGAGTGACCGACGGGTCAGCGGCCCAGGCGCGGCCGGCCTCCCCGTGCAGGACCCGCCATGTCCTTTGTGGAATCAGTCGCGAACTCGGTCTGGGGCGCCGCCCTGGCCCACTGTGCCCATGAAAGGAGATTCCGGCTATGCCCAGTGACGAGACGAAAATCCTCCTGCGTGAGAGCGAGATGCCGAAGCGCTGGTACAACATCCAGCCGGATCTCCCCAGGCCCCTCTCGCCGCCCCTGAACCCGGCTACCAACCAACCTCTCGGCCCCGCGGACCTGGCGCCGATCTTCCCGATGGAGCTGATCAAGCAAGAGGTCTCGATGGAGCCGTGGATCGAGATCCCGGACGAGGTGCTCCGCGTCTACCGCATCTGGCGGCCCACTCCGCTCCACCGCGCGACGCGTCTGGAGAAGGCGCTCGGAACCCCCGCGCGCATCTACTTCAAGGACGAGAGCGTCAGCCCGCCGGGGAGCCACAAGCCGAACACGGCTGTGCCGCAGGCCTACTACAACAAGCTCCAGGGCGTCAAGCGCATCTCCACCGAGACCGGCGCCGGCCAGTGGGGCAGCGCGCTTGCCTTCGCCTGCTGCCTCTTCGGCATCGAGTGCATGGTCTACATGGTGCGCGCCAGCTACGAGCAGAAGCCATACCGCCGCCTGCTGATGGAAAGCTGGGGCGCGAAATGCGTGCCATCGCCCACCGAGCTCACGAACGCCGGCCGCCAGATCAGGGCGCAGCATCCGGACACCCCCGGCAGCCTCGGCATCGCCATCTCCGAGGCGGTGGAAGACGCGGCCACGCGGGAGGACACCAAGTACTCCCTGGGCAGCGTGCTCAACCACGTGCTGCTTCACCAGACCATCGTCGGCCTGGAGGTTAAGGAGCAGCTCAAGCTCGCGGGCGAGAAGCTGCCGGACGTCGTCATCGGCTGTGTCGGCGGCGGCTCCAACTTCTCCGGGCTCGCTTTCCCGTTCGTCGCCGACAAGCTCAAGGGCGCGAAGATGGACATCCTCGCCATTGAGCCGAAGTCCTGCCCCAGCCTCACCGTGGGTTCATTCCGCTACGACTTCGGGGACACCGCGCAGCTCACGCCGCTGCTGAAGATGTACACTCTGGGCCACAGCTTCATCCCCGAGCCCATTCACGCCGGCGGCCTGCGCTACCACGGCATGGCGCCGCTGCTCTCGCTGCTTGTCAACCAGAGGGTGATCGAGGCGCGGGCCTATCACCAGCTCGCCACCTTCGAGGCCGCGGTGACGTTCGCCCGCACCGAGGGCCTGCTGCCCGCGCCCGAGACCGCGCACGCGCTGAGGGCCGTGATTGACGAGGCCACCAAGTGCAAGGACACCGGCGAGGAGAAGTGCATCCTGGTGAACTACAGCGGCCACGGATTCTTCGACCTGAGCGCTTACGAGCGGTACTTCAGCGGCCAGCTTCAGGACCACGAGCACTCCAGGGAGCAGGTGGAGGCCGCGCTCAAGGAGCTGCCCGTCATCCCGGACCCGGCATAGCAGCCCTGGTCGCAGCCGGAGGTTCAGGGAGCGATAGGCATTTGGCAGGGCAGCAGGCGCATGTGCTGCCCTGCTTGTCATTCCGGGTGCCTAGCCACGCAGCGAGGAATCACGCTGTTGTCGCCGTCTTTCCCAGGGGCGGAAGTCACCGGATACCTTATCTCCCGCCCTCCCCCATCCGCGGCGGCGCTTCTCCCACCGGTGGCCGGCCTGACGCAACACCTCCACCACGCGCCAGCACGCATCCCCCAGCATCGCGTCCGCGAACACTGTGGCAATGCGCGACTCCTGGTAGGTTTCGCCCGAGTGGAATCGCACCATCTGGACCGCATCCACGATCCGCTGCGCGAGGACAATGGTGGTGCGGATGGGGCCGAATGCCTGCCCCAGACCGCCCAACTCCTCCTCACTGAACGCCTCCCCAAGCGCGATGCCGACCAGGTCGGCCTTGCCCATCGGCATGCTCCCCCTTGCCGGTAATGCCAACGCAGCAACTCGTTCGTTGGGCCGGAACGCGGTCCTTCCGACACCGGCTTGGCAGGAGGTTCCCTGCTGCTATCCAAGAAGCAAGGCACAATGATGGCTGAGGTGCCCGCAGAACAACCCGAACCCAAGCGTTGGCCCAGCCGGCCCGTGTGCGCCATCTTCTACGCCATATTGGCACTCGCGGCCGCCGACCTCATCGCCAGCCTTGTCACCGGCCTGATGCTCGGCCGGGAGATCAGGAAGCTGAGGGCGAGCGGGGACATGCCGCCCCCGGACCAGCTCATCCCACAGGTACCCTCCGGCCTGGCAAACGCCGCCGACGTCTACCTCCTCGCTTTCAACGCGCGGCAGCTCCCGGAGGGGAGCGAGGAGACGCTGTTCGGACGGCCGGTGGAGGAATGGAGCCCGCTCGAGCTGGCAGAGGCCCGCCGCATCATGGCCGCGAACGCGGAGCACTTCCGCATCCTCGACCAGGCCTCCCGCATCCCTGGCTGCGCCTTCCCGGTCAACTGGCAGGACGGCGTCTCCGCCCTCTTCCCGCACCTCGCCGAGATCCGGCAGTCAACCCGCCTGCTGCTGATCAGGGCCGTGATGGAGGCCCAGGACGGCCTGACAGATGCTGCCCTCGCGGACTGCGGCACGATGCTGCGCACCGCCGGGCACACCGAGTGTGAGCCCACCATCATCGCCCAGATGGTCGCTCAGGTGGTCCAAGATGCCGCCGTGCAGGCACTGCGAAAGGCGCTTCCCTCCGGCGACCCCTCCCCGAAGGCGGCGCGCGAGCTGATGAACCAGCTTGCGGCTGCAGACAGCACCAAGCCGTTCGAGCAGGCCGTGAAAGGGGAGCTGGCGCTGTTCGGCGTGAAGCTCTTCGACCTGGCCCGAAGCCGGAACGGGAAGGATGCAGAGGGCCTCATGGGAGAGGATCCGGAACACCCCTGGCGAGGCCGCGCGCTCGGGGCCTACGCCACCATCGCGCGGCCACTTGCCAACCTCGACGAGATCGCGTACCTCCGTGCGATGAAGCGCAGCATCGACGCCGTCGCCCTGCCATGGCCGCGGTCGAAGGAGCAACTGGAGGCGGCCGATCAGTGGGTGGAAGACCTGCCGGGGTACCGCAGTCTACTGACCAAGATGTTGTTCCCTCAGTTCACCAGGGCGGTCGAGAACCGCGACAGCAGGACAGCGGCTCTCCGCGCCGCCCTGGTCGCCCTCGCCCTCATCGTCTACAAGTCCGAGCGCGGTGCGTATCCCGATTCGCTGGCCGCGCTCCAGCAGGCCGGCTTCAAGCTCCCCACCGATCCGTTCACCCAGCAGCCCTACCGCTATCACAGGAATGGGGACGGCTTCGTCGTCTATAGTCTCGGCCCCGATATGCAGGATCAGGGCGGCCGCCCTTTCAGCCCGAACGCGAACCGCAACCTGCCCAGGGAAGAAGCGAAGAAGCGCGTCCAGGAGTACGATATCCCGTTTCGTCGTCCCCGGTAGGGCGGGGCGGT
>Ga0315280_10006007_pt1 | contig 16965 bp, 14 predicted proteins | sample YL17G06_40_MG_FD_203697 | JGI IMG/M metagenome (GOLD analysis project Ga0315280, IMG submission 203697) | Sediment microbial communities from Yellowstone Lake, YNP, Wyoming, USA - YL17G06_40 | ecosystem: Environmental > Aquatic > Freshwater > Lake > Sediment | place: USA: Wyoming | collected...
AGAATCTGCAGTGCATGTGCGGCGTCCGATCCTTGCCCTTGCTCACCCATGGGACACATTCATGAGTATAGGAGATAGACCTGGCGGGTCGCGAAGTGATAGAGGGTTCCCTAGCCTCGGATTTGGGACAAAGACACTTGAGGAACATGCTCCAGGTGGGCCCGAAGGGTGAACACGAATACTGAACGTGGTGTTCTTACTTCACTCCTGCCAACGTCGCGATGAACTTGTCAATGTCTTCTGTGTCGTTGAAGTAGTGCACGCACACTCTCGCCCATTTCTCTCTATGAAAGGTCTTGAGGACTAGGGGCGCGGCGAAGTTCCCGGCCTCGATGATTAGTTTTTCTTTTTCCAGTTGCTTCCACACAGTGTCCGATGAAATGTTCCTCTTGTTGAAAGCCACGATTCCGCCTCGGATTCCGGATTCAGCATCTCCATAAACCTCAATGTCGTCTGATTCCCGGAGCCTGTTGAGTAGGTAGCCCGTGAGATCCTGTATTCTGCTCCTTACGCTGTCTATCCCGCCCATCTCATCGACATAATCAAGCGCTCTATTCAAGGCTCTTACTGTCCCGAAGTTCAGCTCGCCGGCCTCAAACCTTTCAGCTGTACCAATATGCTGGTAGCGGCCGGGCGAAACCCACTTGGTCGTAGTCCAGCTGATATGTGAAGGCTCTAAATCATCTATCAGTTCCTTCCTACAATACAGAAGGCCTAGTCCTTGAGGGCCCCGAAGCCATTTCCTACACGGCGCTACCAAGAAGTCGCAGCCAAGCTCCTTGACGTCGACTCTGATCTGGCCGAGGGACTGAGAAGCGTTGACGAGGTAGAGAGCGTTGCTCTCTCTGACTAGCTTCTGCGCCTCTTCTAGAGGCTGAAGGGTGCCTAGTGAGTTTGATATGTGCATCAGAACGACCAGTCGGGTCCTCTTGTTTATCGCGCGTCTTAGCGCTTCGAGCTTCAGGAGGCCGCGACCGCTTATCCCGATCACGCGCAGTTTGACGCCGTACTGTCTTTCAAGTCTGACGAGAGGAAGGTAACCCGCGTGGATTTCAAGCACGGACGTGACGACTTCGTCGCCTTTCTTCCATTTCAGTCCGTTGATGACCTGCCCGATCGCCTCCGAACCGGTCTTGGTCAGGCCGATCTCATCCATGTGGTCTGCGTTGATGAACCTTGCTAGTTTCTTCTTCGTCTCTTTCGTTGTCTCTGACGCCTTCTCGTAGAAGGCAGGGTTGACGGGGCCGAGTTTGCCTAGTTCGTCCAGGTAGTCCCTCGTCGCGTCAAGAACCTGGACCGGGGGCACCGATCCGGCCGCGTGGTCAAGATAGATTATGCCGTTTGCGAACGTTGGAGTATCGTCGCGCGCTTTGGTAACATTGATGCTCATGTTGAGTCTACTTCTGTGGTTCTTTGTTCCCGCTTCTCTGTGGGCGCAGGGTATGATGGGACGTGCTTGTTCTAGGAGACTCCGTAGACTTTCTGGGCTTCTTCAGCGGTGATATACCCGTTCAGTATGTCGCGTTTAACGAGGGCGGGATCCCTTTCGCGGGGATTGCCCCAGCCTCCGCCGCCCCCGCTCCTAATGCTTACGACATCATCCTTTTTCAGTAGGAAGTTGGTGATCCTGTTGACTCTCATCAGCTCTTTACCGTCTCGAAGTATGACCACATAGTTTGTTGTGCCGTTTCCTCCGCCCATGGCTCCCCAGGGAGGGATCTTGCCTCTGTTGATTGCGGTGGTGAAGCTCGCTTCATCGCACAGCATCCGGTAGTCCTTGATCATGCCTAACCCTCCTCGGAACTTTCCCTGCCCGCTGCCATCCTCCACGTTCAGTTTGCACCTATCAACGAGGACGGGATATCGTATTTCCAATACTTCGACTGGATTCGCAAACGTCTCACCGTCTGCGAAGGAAACCAAGCTGCTCTCCCCGTCCTTATCAGCGGCGGCTCCCCATCCACCAGGATTGGGTTCAACCAACACAAAGTATTCCTTGTTTCTAGGATCAATCCCGGCGATGATCTCAGCGCACACCGAGAGAAAATGCCCAGCCGACAACTTGTCTTGGATACGAGGAGCGAGAGCTTTCCAGACAAGGTCGGCAGCGTAGGTCATAGTTTCCCAGTAGACGGACACAGCTGCAGGTCGCTTAGCGTTGAAGATCGTGTTCTCTGGAACAATCAACTTCAGCGGCCTCAGCAATCCCTGATTGAAAGGCATGTGAGGATCCGTTATCGCCATATAGACGACCGCTACCGCAGCAAGGGTGGCCGGATAGGTTGTGTTCAATGAAACTGGGAAGGCCTTCGGCGCACCAGTAAAGTCAACGATGAATTCTTCGTCCGTAATCGTCGTCGTAGCAAAGATCTTCAGCGGATCCTTGGTCTCATACCCCTCGTCCAAGTAATCCTCAGCATAGAACTTTCCCTTCGGAAGCTCCGCCAGTCTCGCTTCAGCCCGCTTTTCGCCTTCCGCAAGAATGCTGTCCATCGCATTCTTCACCACAGTCACTCCATATTTCTGAATCAGTTCGGTTACCCTCTTGTTGCCAAGCCTTAGTGAGCCCGCGAGCGCCTCAAGATCTCCGTAAAGAGAGTCCGGTATCCGACTGTTCCCGATGATGATTCGAATTATGTCACGGTTCGGCTTGCCCTTCTGATAATATTTCACGGGCGGTATGAAGAGGCCTTCTTGAAAGATTTCCTTATTGTCTGGACCCCAGCTGCCGGGGTTCATTCCCCCTATGTCGTTGACGTGTCCCTTTGCAGTCGTGATCGCGATGATTTCGCCTCTGTGGAAAATTGGCATCGCCATTCCTACGTCGTTGAGATGCGTGCCGGTGACGTACGGATCGTTACAGACGATTATGTCACCGGGATAGAGCTTATCGTGCTTTTGCGCCTCTTCGAGGACGTTCTTTGCGATAAACTTCATCACTCCGATCCAAAGAGGAAGACCAATCGAAATTGCTAGAGTGTCGCCTTCTCTGTTTGTAATAGCGGTCGAGAAGTCGAAAGTCTCATAGAATATTGGGCTCTTCGAGGTCCTAATAGCTATCCAGAACATTTCGTTTGCTATGCTATCGAAGGCGCTTTTCACCATCTCAATCGAAAAAGGATCCTCTCTCGTCAACGACTTTTCCCCGAGTATATAGAAAGTAGCCACCCGGCCGTGCTCTATTTATGCCTTTGGGGCCAGTTGCTGTGTTGCATGACTAGGCATTCTTGACTACATGTCTCGGTTCGATGCGGCATTCTCTTAGCATACGCTTGGATGAATGGCTGATACATTCTACGGGAGAGTTGTTCTGTGACTGGGTTTGGCTGCTAGAGACTGGAGACGCGTCAACGAGGGTCTTGTGAAGCGTGGTGAGATCCTTCTCGACCTGCGTATCCTTGACCGTTGGGATTCTGAGCTGGAGAGGATGAATGCTCGTAAGGAGGGTGGACGATACGTTTACCCGGAGATCTTCGTTAGGCTTCTTGGCTATGTGCATCTGCTCTTCCATCTACCCTACAGGCAGACGGAGGGGTTCCTGAAAGCGTTGAGGAGGTTCGACTCAAGGATCCAGGTGCCTGACTACTCAACCATCGATAGACGCGTGAACCGGTTGAATGTGAAGCTGAGTGAGGAAGACTATGGCGACGACATAGTCCTCGCGGTGGACGCGTCAGGCATCAAGGTGACAAATCGAGACGACTGGATGCGGCGCAAATGGAAGATGAGACGCGGATACTTGAAGATCCACATCGCCGTCGACGTGAAACGGAAGAAGATTCTGGCGTTGAAGGTGACGGATGAAAAAGTGGGCGATGGACGGATGCTCCAACCGCTGGTCGAGGAAGCCTCCAGGAAGGGTAAGATCGCCGAGGCAATCGGCGACGGCGCATACGACACGAAAAGCAACTTCCGCTATCTGGATGGGAATGGGATTGAGCCAGCCATCAAGGTGCGGAGGAACGCGTCCAGCAGGGCGGGAGGCTGCATGCCCCGAAAGCTCGCAGCCCAGGAATACCTGCGGGATCCGGAAGCTTGGAAACGCAACCATGGCTATGGGCGACGGTGGATGGTTGAGTCCGCGTTCTCATCGTTGAAGCGAACCTTCGGAGAATACGTCTCAGCCAAGAGCATGCGAAATATGGCGAATGAGATTATGCTGAAAGCCTCGCTATACAACCTGTTCATAGGGCTCACCGTAAACCTGTAACACGAAACGAAGAACAACTCACCCAGCAAGAGAACCCGTCAGGAACCAGTCATGCAACACAGCACTATGAGACGAGACAGTTAGACCTAGTCCACGCTGTGAAGGACTCCCTCTACAAGCTATGGGCTGAAGGCATGAGCAGACAGGAGAGAGAAACTGTAGGCGTGGAGATGAAGCAGCTCCTCTACACCCTCGTCAACTCCGTCAAGAAGCACCTAGAGGATTATGATGGAGAGGCGCTGAGGAATAGGATAGAGAGCACCGTGAAAGGACTCATAGCCCTCGCAGAACGCCTGAAGATGAAAGGCTACCCAAAGACAGCTGCCTTCATCAAATCAAACGCCAAGTTCATGGTGACGTTCGCGAAACTCGCATTGAAGAACATCCAGATACCCTACACATCCAACGTGATCGAACGACTCATGGGCGAAATCTCTAAACGCTGCAAACATAAATGGATGCACTGGAGCACAGAAGGCCTAGAGAACATACTCCAAATCATCCTAGTCAGATACACGAATCCACAATTCTACAAACAGTTCTGGAAAACCTATATCCACCCAACACAGTCCAACCCACACTCACAACACCAGTCTAACCCATCATTGCACAGGACCCGAGATACTGGCGAGACACATGGAAATGCGAGTTTCTTCAATCCCCTCGACATTAGATAGAGGAGGGCTCGCCCTTCTATTTCTCGGCTACGTCAGCTCCGCCATGTTTGGATTGAGTCTGGGTGTAGCCCTTCCCGAGATCATGGCGGAATTCTCCATCAACGTAGCTCAAGCAGGGTGGCTCTATTCTGCGCCACTTTGGTCCTTAGCTGTCCTCTTGACCCCTTCAGGATACTTGGCAGACCGTTTCGGGCGGAAGAGAGTTCTCTTGTCGGGGTACCTTCTGCTAGCCATCGGCGTGATTGCCACAGGCTTCTCTCACGGCTACTTTGAATGTCTAGCCGCTTTGGTAGGGGCCGGCGCCGGTCTAGGCCTTCTCGTGCCTCCATACTACGCCATGGTAGGTGAAGCCCTCAAGCGCGCTAGGGGACTAGCGATCGGACTTGCCGCAGGCATATACAATCTTGGTGGCTCAGTCGGATCAATCCTGCTAGGATTCTTTGTTTCCCAGCAGCAGTGGAGATTCGCGTACTACATTATGGGCGCCCTCATTTTGCTGATGATGGTAGCCCTGTTTGTGCGACTCAGGCCCCCACCCGCACAAACAGAAAGCAACGCGGGATTAAACGTTCAGTCATCATTCAAGAATGCGATGAAGCAAAGAAACGTATTCGTTCCATCGATTTCGATTTTCATCGCGTCCTTTAGCTTCTATGGAGCAGCGGCTTGGCTGCCAACATTCTTGCTTTCATTTGTAGGGGTAGGCGCTGAAGGTGTCGGCGTCATATTTGGATCCTTCATGCTGATAGGTTTGGTAGCCGCACCCGCGCTCGGTGCATTGTCTGACCGGATCACAAGACGCTGGGCAGTCTGTCTCAGTGGAATCGCTTCAGCAGCGGTCAGTATACCTATGCTTACGACACAATACTCGTTTTTGCTGTCTATCGCCTACTCTGTTGCCCTAGGCTTCCTTCTAGTCCCGGCCTGGAACCTGCTCATCACCATAGGCCAAGAGTCTGTACGTGAAGAATTCGTAACATCGGTCACAGGACTAATACAAACATTCGGCCTAGTAGGCAGCGCTGCAGGGCCGATTATCTCTGGTAGCCTAATCGCCATTCTTGGAATCAATCAAGCCTTGGTCTACTCGATAACCGTCCCGGCTGTGATCTACGGCGTCCTTGCGTTGACAGCCGTTGAGACGCGTCGTAAGTAGTGTTTGCCCTAGCCTCGCGGTTTCACGCAAGTTCTACTCGTGGACGAGGACGATATCTTCTTGAGAGAGTTCGCGCGGGGCGCTCGCTCATGGCATCTTCGCTTTCCAAGATGCCGACGGTCGGAATCGCTGGATCCGTTCGAGCCGCCTTTGGTCAAAGCTTTTTATGGCATGCCAATGCTCGCATCGTCGGGTCTCGAGTGTCACAGATATGAGTGGAGCGCAGAAGATAGAGTATTCGCCGCATCTCGAGGAGATGCTGGAACGCGCGCTGAAGGATACGGAGGGCTTCTGGGGTGAAGCGGCTCGTGAACTGCATTGGTTCAAGCCTTGGGATCGCGTGTTCGAATGGAACTATCCGAATTTCAAATGGTTCCTAGGCGGCACAACGAACCTCTCCTACAATTGTGTGAACCGTCACGTCCTGGAGAAAGGAAGAGGAGACAAAGCAGCGATAATCTGGGAATCAGGCGAGACCGGAGAAAGGAGGACGCTCACATACAGTCAACTGCTCGACCAGGTGAAGAAGTTCGCTGCAGCTTTGCGAGCTCTAGGTGTAGAGAAGGGCGACAGAGTCACAATCTACATGCCGATGGTTCCAGAAGCCGCCATAGCGATGCTGGCATGCACTAGGATCGGCGCCATTCACTCAGTGGTCTTCGGAGGTTTCGGATCTGCAGCTCTGGCAGAGCGGATTGTGGACGCGGACTCCAAGGTTTTGGTAACATGCGACGTGGGCTTCAGGCGAGGAAAAGAGGTCCAGCTGAAGGAGGTTGTTGACGAGGCTCTTCACGCACCCAACCCGGTCCAGAAGGTTGTGGTGCTCAAGAGAGGATCAAAGGATCCGCAGATGAAGAAGGAAAGAGACATGTACTGGGGAGAAGCGTTCGACGCTGGGGAATCGGCGCAAAGCGATTTCGTCCCGGTCGAATCGAACGAAGTGGCGTTCATACTCCACACCTCGGGCACCACGGCCAAGCCCAAAGGAACAGTGCAGCCTCACGGCAGTTACCAAGTCTACATTCACGCCATGGGCAGATGGGTCTACGACATGAGTGATCGAGACATCTGGTGGTCAACCTCAGACATCGGATGGATCGTCGGTCATAGCTACGTCATCTACGCACCGCTGCTCTTCGGCTGCACCACCACTACAACACAGCAACAGAACCCCAAGTGATAAATACTTACAGCTCACGAGTCGTGAACGTTGGGACTATCGTATGACGGAAAAAGGACCGACAATTAGAAAATTGCTGATGAATCCGCGACAAATTGCTGTCACCGCAGTATTCAGCGCGCTAGGTATGATCACGACGGGTATGGGTTTGGCGCTACCTGGCTATCTGCCGATGGTGAACTTCGAGCTTAACGGGACATTCATGACAATCGTAACTATGGCTGCTGGACCGATAGGCGGCCTAGTCGCAAGCATTCTGATATCGCTGGTGTCTGCAGTGGGTCTCGTCGGCGCCTGGTGCTATTGGCCACACATCTTCGTAGTAGCCGCGGTCTACCCCACGATATATGCGATGAAGAGCAGAGTTGCGAAGACAGTTGCGTGGTGGGCGCTAACGGCCGTAGCATTGTTCGTACAGTACTTCGCCTGGTGGTGGCTCTACGCTGCCGTCTTCAAGATCATGACCGTTCAAGCGATGTTCTACTACAACATGTTCGCTGGACCATACGTGGTGTACCTGCTGATCTGGGGCCTGATACCCTGGATTATTATGATGGGCACTCCAAAGTTCGTCCGGCCAGAATGGAAATTCCCATACACTAAGATAATCGCCGCAATCCTCGCTGCCATCTCAGTGATCTTGGCCATTCTGTGGTGGTAGAACATGGAAACATGGCAGATTATTGGCGCAATAGTAATGGTGGTAATAATCTTCGCCATCGCGGCATACTTCGAGTACCGCGAAAGAAAGAAGACTAAATAGCCAAAAGACCGGCCGCAGATTCTTTTCCCTATTTTCTTTCTTCTTTACTGATTCTTGTGCTATTTGGAATCATGCCACAGAACGATGAGGTTCCTCATTTTCTCGTGAGTATAACGTTACCGAACTTATCGACGATCGCCTTGAAGTTCTCTGTTATTACGATAGTCGAGGTCACTTCCTCAACTATTACGGGACCCTTGAAAGACCTGTTGAGAGGCAAGCCATCCTTCTGGTATATCGGAAGTCTCTTGGTTTTCTTGTCTCGGCCCAGAAAGACCTCTCTTTCCTCTTTCAAAGCCTTCGATATGCTTCTGCCCTTCTCGGAAAGCTTTTGCAGCGAGGGCCTCTTGACCTTTGAAATGCCGGCCACGTGGAAGTTCACGATCTCCACAGGATTGTTTTCAAGAATGAATCCATATTCGCGTCTGTGAGCCTCTATGAACCTCTTTTCTATCTCGCCAATTTCCTTGGAGGTTATCTTGCCAGACAGGAGGGGCACTTTTATCGTGTGTTCCTGTCCGTAGTACCGCATGTCACCGTACCTAATTGCACTCACGGTGGAGATGTCGATTCTTTCTGACTTGAATGTATCTAGAAGTCGTTCCTCCAGACCGCTGAAGATCTCGTCTATGACCGCAGAGGCAGTCTGTCTGTCGCCGATCTTCATGACGTGTGTATGCACCATGTCGTGACGAATGTCCGCAACGAGCATGCCCCATGCATTGAACACGCCTGCAGGGATAGCTGGAACGACAATTCTAGGTATTTGGAGCTCCGTCGCAATGAACGGTGCAAACATCGGGCCTGAGCCGCCGTGAGCGATTAATGTAAACTCTCGCGGATCGAATCCTTTTTGGACCGACACCAGACGGATGACATGTGCAGCTTGATCATTTGAAACCCGAATTATCGCATCTGCCATTTCTTCGACAGAAACGCTGAACTTGCTCGCCAGCTTCGTCAGGGCCTTCTCCGCCATATCACGGTGGATCTTCAGTTCGCCCCCTAGCAAGTACTTGGGATTCAAGTATCCGGCGACGACGTAGGCATCTGTCAGGGTTGGTTCCGAGCCGCCTTTGCCGTAGCATACTGGCCCTGGATCTGCGCCAGCAGCCTTGGGTCCAACCTTCAGAGCGCCGACGTCGTCCACCCACGCGATACTGGTCCCGCCGTTCCCTACTTCGATGACCTCTACAACGGGAACCTTGAGCGGATATCCGGGTCTGAACCTATCCCTATCTACATGATATTCCGTCGTAATTCTCGGCAGAAGGCCTTTCACAAGACCGGCTTTCGTGGTGGTGCTTCCACCGTCTAGAACTATCAAGTCACTGTAACCTAGGATTTCTGCTAGCGCTGTTCCTCCCACGATGCCCGCTACTGGGCCTCCTTCCACAGTAAATATTGGATATTTCTTGGCGAAAGTCGAAGTTGCCATCCCGGCGCCGGCAAGCATCACAAAGAAAGTGCCCTTGAAATTCATCTTCGACAACGTGTTCTCCAGTACAGTCACGTAAGCGTCAAGTTCCGGTTGCACATAGGCATTTAGAACTGCGGTGCTTGTTCTCTCATATTCGCGCCATTCTCGGGATAGCTCGTGGCCAAGCGTAACGAATGGCCTTAAGCTAGCCTCTTTCAGAGCTTTTACCGCCACTTCGCCGGCCTTTTGTTCGTGCAGGGGATTTATGTAACTGTTTATGAAGCTAACAGCTACTGCATTACAGCCTTTTTCGCTCAGCTCTTTGACCGCGCGCTTGATTTCGCTCTCGTCGAGCTGAGTTATGATTTTGCCGTCCGCACCAATTCGTTCTTTGACCCATGCAGTCAGGTAGCGCGGGACAAAGGGCTCTGGCTTGCGGTACTTTAGGTTGAACAGGTCCCGTCTGTTGGCGCGACCGATTTCAAGAATATCGAAGCCGTCAGTCGTTACCAGGCCGACCTTCGATCCAGACCGTGTTATGATTGTGTTTATGACGACGGTTTGTCCGTGCACGAGATGTCTAGTCTCGCTCAGGTCGAGTTTGCTTCGTGATAGGGTTTCCCGGACAGCTTCGGAGTAATCTTTGGGAGTTGACTCGATTTTGACCCATTTCAGTTCTCCAGTCTTCTCGTTTAGGGCCAAGAGGTCCGTGAAGGCTCCGCCTATGTCGACGCCTACCCGCCAACCCAAGAGTAATGCCCCATGATCGAAAAACTATATAGCGCTATTAAGACTTTCCGCGTTCTCAGAATCTTTTGCCAAGTCCTATTCTGCAGAAATCAACTGATTTCAGATTATTCAGGCAATACGATGACTTAGTTGGTTCCGAGAGAATCCGCTAGGACAACGCAGGACGTTCAAAGATCAACGTGTCTTGTCTGTCCAGAACGCCAAAACAGAAGAGCATCTAGGACGATCAAGCTCCGAAGAAAGCGTTGCGTATGAGGAATGTTGTGACTTTGAAGCTCGCCAGATTGTAGACCCATGTCCCTATGAGAGTAGAGACTGCAAGAAAACTCAGCAGGAGCGCGGCGGCTAATACATCAACTCCAGAGAACTTTGTCTCGCGAAGAGTAATTGGCTTTGTCGTGGCTCCGAATCCCCTGGAGGTTATCGCGGTCGCCAAGAACTCAGCCGTCACCATGGAACGTAAGACTAGCGGGATGACTACTGGTATGAAGCCTCTAACGGCTGTGACGGGATTCTTCGATCCTGTTCGCCACCCCCTCGAGCGCTGAGCCTCCATGATGGTCGTGACCTGCCGCGCAAGTTCAGGCAGATAGCCAAAAGCCACGCTAATTGCCGTCGTGATTTCCATGGGGATCCTGAACTTGCTGAAAGCAGTAACGATGTCCGACGGCGAAGTGAAGATCAAGAAAAGCCGGCTGGCCAAAATGAACACCGCGACTCTCAAGCATATGCCAAGGGTGAACACCAGTGCCTCGACACTCACGTGTCCGAACGGCCCAAATGACCCGATTCGTGGTATTAGCCAACCTAGGTATTGCAGATCCCACGACACCATGCTCTTGACAGAAAAGTCGAAAGCAAAGATGTTGAATAGAAGAACCATCAGATACGCCGGAATTGGAATTATTATCGCTCTGACCATTGCCGACAAACTGTCTTTGGCAATTTTTCCGCAAATCATGACAAGCACAACTATTCCCGAGAGAAAAATCGGGTCCGACCAAGCTGCGGCAGGAATGATCACAGAAAAGAACCATAGCATCTTGACTCTTGGATCCAAGTTGTGTAGAATTGTGTTTCCGGGAACGTACCTGAAAAGGCCCGAGAAGCTTGACATTCACTTCGCTCCAGAAACGATTGCCAACATCTCCTTTATCGTCAGTACGTCTGGGGGAAAACCAAATTCTCGGAGGGCCTGCCCGAGCTGTGCGACTTGAGGTGGCTCCAAGGAACTCTGTCTTATTAGCTCAGGCTGGCTGAACACCTGTTTCGTCGGTCCTGACACAAGCACCTTACCATCTAGCATAACGACTAGCCTTTCGCAGTATTCGGCGACAAGATCCATGTTGTGGCTAATGATTATGATGGTTCGTCCCCTGTCACGGAGTCTCTTGGCTAGATTCATAACGATCTTCGACCTCGCGAAGTCTTGGCCGGTGGTTGGTTCGTCAACAATAAGCACTCTTGGGTTCATCGTCAGCACAGAAGCAACAGCGACTCGCTGTCTAAGACCTTGGCTCAGGTTGAATGGGTTCGCGTCCAAGTGCGGAGTTATCTCTACCTCACTCGCAGAACTTTCCACACGCCGCGCTATCTCATCTTGCGAGAGCTTGAGGTTCTTTGGTCCGAATGCAAGCTCGTCCCTGACCGTCTTCGAGAAAATTTGGTCATCTGGGTTTTGGAAACTGTAGCCGACTCTGCTAGTCAACTCTTCGACGGATGCTGTTCTCACGTCGACTCCGTCCACAATAATTGTGCCTTTTGTGGGCCGATATAGTCCGTTGAACAGCTTTGCGAGCGTAGTCTTTCCTGAACCGTTCCGACCTACCAGTCCTACGAATTCGCCTTCCAAGATATCGAAACTGACCCCCTTGACGGCGTCAGTTCCGTCCGGGTATTCGAACCATACGTCTCTGCACGAGATTATCGGTCTTTGACCACTCTTCGGCGGCGATCCTGTTCTCACTGGCTTCACTCGCACCTTGTTCGCTTTGAAAAGGCGAGAGAGAAGCGCTACTCCTTCTTCGAGAGTGATCGGAACGTCCTTTTCACTGAGATCTCCTGCGACTCGATGAGCTATACTTGCCACATGGGGTACCTGAATCTGCAGCTTGTCGATAAGCTCCGCGTCGGAAAGAACCTTCCTAGGTTCGTCATCAGCAATTATTGCTCCGTCAGAGATGACTATCAATCGGTCTGCCAGTGGCAATGCGTACTGAAGCTTGTGTTCCACCATTACGGTCGTTTTCTTCTGTTCTTTCAGCAGCTGTCTCATACGCTCAAAAACGAGACTCGTCCCGACTGCGTCTATGTTTGAGGTGGGCTCATCCAGAACCATCACCTCAGGTTGCATTGCAACCAACGCCGCAATGGCGACGGCCTGTTTCTCTCCACCTGAAAGTGCGTGTGGGCTCTTGTCTCTGTATTTCTCAAGTCTGCAAAAAGCCATAGCGTCAGAGACTCTCTGCATGACTTCATCCCTTGTCTTGCAGAGGTTCTGCGGACCAAAGGCAATCTCCTCTAGCACGGTAGCGCAGAAAAGTTGGTTCGACGGATTGTCGAAACACATCCCTACTCTTCTGGCTAGATCGACGGTGGTGCTCGTCTTAGAGTTCTGGCCCCATACCAGCACGTCTCCTCGCAGTGTTCCTTCGTAGAAGTGCGGAACCAAACCGTTGATGCAGCGACAGAGTGTTGTCTTGCCGGCCCCGCTCGACCCTGTAATCACAACCGTTTCTCCCGCTCTGATTTCTAGGTTGATGTCCCTTAGGGTGTCCTCTTTGTTCCCCTCGTACCGCCAGCTTACGTTTTCAAAAACAATTGCCTTGTCTTGCATGTACAGACAACCCTCTCATACTATCGTCAGAGTCTTTTCACACGCACCGATTGCTATCCTGCCGTCTTCGGTGACCGCGATATTGTCCTCTATTCTGACACCGAATTCTTGCGGCAGGTATATTCCTGGTTCAACGGTGAACGTCATTCCCGGCTTTAGCACCGTCTTACAAGTTGCCGTTACACTCGGCTCCTCGTGCACTTCAAGACCTAGTCCATGCCCAGTCCTGTGCGTGAAGCGCTCTCCATAACCTGCCTCCTTGATAACATCTCTAGCGGTCTTGTCAATATCACTCGCGGGTATCCCAGGCTTTACCGACTCAATCGCTTTCGTCTGCGCTCGAAGCACTATGTCGTAGATTTCGCGTTGTTTGGCTGAAGCGCTCCCGACAAATACTGTCTTGGTCAGGTCTGCGAAGTACCCGTCATACGTGGCGCTGACATCCATTACGACGGCGTCGCCTTTTCGGACTTCAGCCTTTGAAGAAAAACCATGCGGAAGCGCCGCGTTCTCGCCCCTGAGCACTATGCAGAAGGGCACCGACTCGCCGCCTGACTGCTTTATCTTACGCTCTATTTCGAAGCCTACGTCAAGCTCTGTAGCTCCCACTCGTATAGCCTTGACACCAGCACCGATGCCTTGGGCAATGGTGTTTGCTGCCTTCCGCATCAGTTCAAGCTCATTGGGCGTCTTGATAGTCCTAGGCTCCATGAAGATGTTTGACGCTTCCTCCAATTCTGCTCTTGGCGCAGCTCTGTTGATCATCTTGGAAAACTTGTAAGGTAAGAAATCCTCAACTCCCAGCTTTCCACGCGTCAGGTGTAGTTCTTTCAACACCGACTTTACGAGACCCTCGGGCCCCTCAGCGTCGCTGTATTTCTGTATGTTCTTGAAAGCAGACAATGACTTGACTTTCTCTTCTTCAAGCTCAGGCACCACTATCGCCGGGTCTGAGTCGATTGGGATTATGACACCTGCGAACCTTTCTATTGCCAGTACAGATACGCCTGTAAAATACTTCATGTTGGGCGCAGTGGCAATGATGAATCCAGAAAGGCCTCGTTGCTTGCCTTCGCGCTTTAGCCGCTCGACCCTCTCTTCCAGTACTCTTTGCGTCCAGCGCCCCTCCACGTCTCTGCGCGGTCTTCGCCGGTCAAATGGGCGTTGAGGTTAAATGTGTTGTGAAGACCGAGTTGGTGAGAAGCATTGCCGGCAGGGTTGGTGTGATGTATCCGGAGAAACTCGCGGAAGTATCACCCACTGCCGAGCTCTTCCATAATCCGTATCACCCACATACGCAAGCTCTTCTCTCCGAAATTGCAGCCTTGACTGAGGCTGAGGAGAAGCCAAAGCCCTCAAACAAAGAGCTTGAGGGTGAAATCACAAGCCCTAATGATGCGCCAAGCGGATCTGTCTGGGACTACTTTACAACCCGCTCTCTCTAACGTAGTGTTGGTTCTGAGTCAGTCTACGAGACGTGCAAAGTTCTGAGCTATCGCGTTCTCCACTTCGTCCACAGTGTGGTTCTTTACGCTGGCTATTCCTTCGACAGCGATCTTTACCATCTTTGGTGCTGACGGGACCCCGCCATACTTTACGAGCGGATGAGTGTCCGTTTCGGTGAGGAGATTCTCCAGCGGAACCATTCTCACAAGCTCTCGCATATTGTTGGAAGTTGCCACTCCAGGTGTGATGGAAAAGTAGTATCCTAGGTCGACAATCTTGGGGACAAGCTTCAACGGCTTCCTCTGCTCGGCAGCATCAAACCAGTGCATGTTCACATGCTTCATCTCATACGTTTGAAGCATGGCCAGAACCTGCTCCTCTGCGCCTGCAGAATGAATGTTGACCACCTTGTCTGCACCCTCGCATGCTTCAAGGAAGGCTGTGAAAACCTTGAGTTGGGCAGCATGCTCCTTAGGATCCTTAGAGAATACATGGTCGAGGCCGATTTCACCCACAAACCGCACGTTTTTCAGTTTGTGCAATGCTTTCTCAAGCTCATTTAGACCTGAAGTTGCATTCCACGGGTGAATGCCCAACGCAGGATAGATCTTGACTAGGTCCGACTTGACGGCGCAGATCTTCTCATATGACTCAATGTCCCAGCTTACAGCCATGATCTTCCTTACCCCTGCCTGATATGCTTCGCCAAGGGTCTTCTCCAGGTCTTCGACACCATGGAGGTGCGCGTGAACATCAACAAGCATAGTCAGTCACTCATTCCGAAAACAAGACTAGATATTACTGGATGAAGACTCAGGCCTTTCCAAGCTTCTTTGCCATTTCAATGAGATCCTTGTGTACGACCTTTCCTTTGTCGAGGAGTTGTTCGCCGTCAAGCCAGACCGACGTGTTCAGGCAGATTCCATCGGAGTGGGATGCTGCTGGGATACCGTCTGGAGGCGCTATCGACGGCCCTATGTGGCCGACTCCCCACTCCGTACAACCCCAGACCCGCTCGTCTTCGAGGATATTTCCCGTCAACTTGGCGCTTGGATTGCACCCATAGCAAACATGGGCCATGTTGAACATATTCGGGTCATTGAAGCTTCTCAGCCAAGCTTCATAGTCAGCAGCGTCTTTGCCGCCTTCGATCTTGACGATCTTGCCTCTCTCTACATGCAGCTTCACGGGTTCTTTCACGGGTCCAATCGGAGGCACAATCGATCCATCGAACGCGATGATTCCATTTATGGTCTCGAACTTCGGCGCCCACCCTATTTGACCCGCCATCATGTGGGAACCAGGTGTGTCAGCGTACCCGACGTGGCATCTGAACGGTCTCGTGGGGTCATTGTCGAATTCTATGTTTGTGCCCGTCGTGGTCGTCAGCTTCATGTGTCTGGCTTTCTTGGTCGAGTCTACAATTCTCTCTTGAAACAGCTTCTGGGTTGGATAGTCGATTCTCCCGACACATCTCGTCATCATGTCAGCGTTCATTCCGACAAGACAAAGATGTCTGAGATTCTTGTTTCCTCTTGTCGCTATCTCATAGGGAGTTGAGTATAGGAGCCATTGATTGTTGAATTCAACCCATGCATCGGACTCCTTTAAGGCTGCACCCAAGGCTTTTACAGGCAACATAGGATCGCCCGCTTTTCCTACGCCTAGGGGAGAAGCGACCCACATCACCAGAGGCTTGGCTCCAACAGCAAACGCAGCTCTGGCCACGCCCTCAACGACCCGCGCATCTGATTCGGTGTCTGCTGTTATTGCGAATGTTTCCCCTGGTTTCAACTTGAATAGCTCTCTACACAGAATGTCAGCGGATTTTCCGATCTCGTACTCGTAAAGTCCTGTCACTTTCATCGAATTCATAGCGGCTCCAAGTTTGTATTTAAGACTTCCGAGAATTGTTGCGACTCTCTTTTCGAGAAATCATTACACATCACGGTGCATAGAGAGGCGCATTTGGCAACTGGCCCTTGCATGTGATCCAGTGGAAAGCTTAATTCTCATCTCTCTTGCCATACCATTCTTCGGAGGAAGACTGGTTTGATCGACAGGAGGAAAATAGAGAAAGGCGTTGTCAAGATGCTCAAGGTGAACATGGGGCTCAAAGCTGGAGAGAAACTTCTGGTGGTCACAGACAATCGGACCATAGACGAATGGAAAACCCAGAACAGCGAGAAACTTACAGACGCCGTGCGCCGATCAGTCCTTGCGAAAATAGTAAGTGAGATGGCTACTCAAGCGTTCCCGGAATCAAGCGTGGAATTCTTCGCATACCCATCAGTAGGGAGAAATGGCGCCTATCCCGGGACGGAGGTCGAAGAGAAAATGAAGGCTGCAAATGTGGTGGTAGCAATAACAACGTACTCGCTTACTCACACCGACGCACGGGAACATGCGACGCAAGCGGGGGCACGAGTCGCGAGTATGCCGAAGTTCCTGCCAGAGATGTTCTACCCTGGAGGCCCGATGGCTGCAGACTACACGAAGATCGCACATGAAACAGCGAAGATAGCTG
>Ga0315280_10006008_pt1 | contig 16965 bp, 13 predicted proteins | sample YL17G06_40_MG_FD_203697 | JGI IMG/M metagenome (GOLD analysis project Ga0315280, IMG submission 203697) | Sediment microbial communities from Yellowstone Lake, YNP, Wyoming, USA - YL17G06_40 | ecosystem: Environmental > Aquatic > Freshwater > Lake > Sediment | place: USA: Wyoming | collected...
CTTGGCTGGTTTAGTCCGTCGAGACCCTGGTCTATGCGACCGAGTGTGTGACTGGACTGAATCCTGAGCTGCTAAAGAACTGGGCTCCGGCGCCCGGATGAGTGAGTGCAGCCTGATGCCAGCCCGTAAGCGAGAGGGAAAGATGAGACTCGAAGCGGTAGATGCAGATGAGCGGAACTGCGAAAACTTAACTCGATCGCTGACTATGGAGAGAACGGCTGGCAACAGGCAAACTTAGGATCACCAACCAGGACCACAACATCTTTCATGAGTGGGTCGCTTGGTGCGAGCATCGCAATTTGAACCCTTGTCTTCTTGCGTGTGTGCCCTTCTTCGTGCGGGCATCAGGAATTGGACTAGTAATCCTGTTGCAACGATCTCCGGCTCAGCTTCGTGTGAACGGCTTGGGTCGGAGAAGTCATCTTTTCGTGTCTCGTAGACCCGCTGCGAGGTCATCGAGTTTCTGGTAGAGTTCGTCTTTGGTCAGAATGGTCGTGTCTATTCTCTCGAAACGTGTCGTCGTGGCCTTCATCAGCGTTCCGAACCACTTCTTCCTGGTGCAACCGTTTGGCGGCTGCGACGTGATAGCCCGGTCTGCGAACCATTCCATTATCCTCTTGTCCGCCTTCGCCCTCTTGTAGTCCAGCAGTCGAATCCACTCTGTCCAGGTGCCGACGCGTTCAACGGTTTCTTCTGGGAATTGGGCCATGGAGTAGGCATGATGGAGCAGTGAGCGTTTTGGCTCCGGCGGCGTCTTGACTTTGAATAGTTTTGCGTGATCGTTGACCGCCCAGAGGAACAGGTCAAGCTCCGTATCCGGCACTTTGAACTTCTTCTGCACTTCTGCCCACAGTTTCCTCAGCTCGACACCGACACTGTACCAGAACTTGGCCGCGCCCTCTCTCTTCCCTCTCAATGCACTCAGCCCTTGACCTGCCAGCATGCGTTCCGTCTGAGGGATCCGTGTCTTGAGGAACCGATCCACCGCATCTGCAGTCTTCACTTCTGACGGATCTATGAGGCTGCCTTTCGAGGCGGATGACCTGTAGACCTGCCTATTGTACTGCCTCACGATGAAGGGCATCCACATCGCCTTGCTTGAAGCTGCACAACCGCCATTGTGAAGCTGCCTGTCAGGCTTTTTGCTGTATGCATGTGCGAGCAATAACCTGCTTTCCTGCGGATTAATGATCAGGAACTCTTGACATCCTCGACGACGGCCACTTTGGCTGTAACGATGAGGTTCTGAGAGGAAACCGAACAGCCCCAAATCGTTTCACGCTAATTTCTGAAACCGGCCAGTGTTGACTGGTCAGCGGACGCTCTGCCGGACTTGTTGACCACGACTTCTTCGAACGCTGGCCGCCCACACCAAGGAGGTGAGTGGGAATGAATCAACCGAGAATTTGGGAGGCGGCTAGGACAAGCCGCGTCCCGTACGACCGAACGAACGAAGAAGTGAGAATGGAGGTGAAATTGGATTGAGCAACGCAACGAAGTTTTCGAGCTATGCGTTCAGTGACTTGGACGAACTCCTGGCCGTCGCCGACAAGCTGCCCGTGGCAGAAACCAAGTCACTGGCCAAGTTTCCTCGTGCCGCAGAAACCTGGCGCAACGCAGGAGACTATAAAGCAGTCTTCAGCGGGGACAGGCTCTGGCAAATCTCGGGCAAACACTACACCGTTGTCCAGCACGCCGCCCTCATCAAGGCAGTGGTCTCCGAGCTTGCTGAATTCGGCCTTGACAGCCACGGCAGAGTCGACACCTGGAACGGCGACGGGCGCATCTGGATGACCGCCCTCTCACCGCAAGAGTTCCAGCCAATATCCGGAGACACATACCGGGACGGCATTCTCTTCGGAAACAGCTACGACGGCAGCACCGCAGTCAGCGCAGCCTACTACGCTTGGAGGAAGGTTTGCGAGAACGGCCTACACGCTTGGACGAAGGAAATGGCAGCCAGAAAAATCCACGTCGGAAGCAGCAGCGTCCGCAACTGGGTTCGGCTCGCCATCCGCCGCATCCGAGAACAGCGGCCCGAATTCGAACGGCTAATCCAACGAGCATCCCAAGAACGCCTCAACGAAGACATCAATACCGTCCTGAAGAGATTCGAAATCGGACCGAAGGTCGCCGACAGACTCGTTGCGAAGCTGGAGCGGACTACCGACCTCACCAAGTACGACCTGGCGAACGCTCTCACAAGCTACGCCAGCCACGAACTGAGAACCCGACCGCTCGCCAGGGAAAAGTATGAGGACATGGCTCGGAGGATCATAGTCGCGCCGACCATGCCTCCCATCCGCCGAGGCGAGACAGTGAACTGAGACGGAAATGGCGGTGTGGAGTATGAGTGTCTGAACAACCACGGAAACCTCCGGAGAACGAACGGTGCCCACGAGTCGAGAAGCCGTTTGCAAGCTGCACATTCATGCTCATACCGCCTCTAATCCTCACATGCTCTTGTCAACTAACAACGTCCGCGCGCTTGGTTCAACGCCCACGAGTATTAGCAAACAAGTGCTTGACGTAGTCGCTGGCCTTGAAAACATGAACACTTTGCAGGTAACTAGGCTGCGACATCAACGCCGTCTCCTCGAAAAAGGTATTTTGTCCCTGCAGAGTCTCTCGATGCTCTCTGCCTCTTTGGCGGCATCTGCTAGTTCCGGCTGGTCGTCGTCAACGGTTACTTCCATGCGGCAATAGAAATCATCGTCAGGAAGGAGCCTTCTTCAATGCGACTTCGTTAACTGGAAGCTTTGACAAACTTCAATCGCTTCCATACCTCAATTGGGAGTTTCCGACATTTCGTCTGCGGATGGCCTGTTGGCAGACCACAATTTACTCCAAAGCCTTAGCACGTTCCACCAGCAGACATCAAGGGTTGAGGGGGCTTCATGAACGGTGCACTTCTCAGCCTGAAGTTCTGCCTTAGGCTCCGAGCGTAGCTTGCCTCGAATCGGACCCCCGTTTCTAGGTTTTGGTGTGTGGATCACTTGGTGCGCGACGACGACAGGCGGATTGCTTTCTTCAAGGGACTCTGTAACAGTATCTCTCAGGGAGGATACGGATGAAGTCGCACCTAAAGCACGCGAATATCGACGTAGAGACTGAAGAGGGATGCATAAGGCTGCTCAGACATATCAAGGCTGAAGGCGGCACGATCTACTATCGCTCAGCCGATAACACTAACCGATTGGTGATAAGTCCGTCAAGAAAGGGCGCTTGCCGGTCCTTAGCTGGAATAATTCTTTATGCACCAAAAGTGATGCGATCTGTCATGAGCGAAGCGTGAGAGAAGGTGTTGCCACTCATGGAAGCTGTCGGATCCGGAGGAGTGTGTTGACTTGTGATTAGAACAGGAGCACAACTTGTGGAAGGAGAACTGGGTCAAGATGATTGAGCAATTCGCTGATGTCCTTTTCGAACCGGACGAGGTCTTTGGTTCTGAGAGCGAACGCATCATCTTCGAATTACCAGATGCCGCGGATTATGAGAGAGCATTTCAGAAGAGGGATCGCCCTGCCATCTGGTACTACCACGCTTTGGCATGGGTGGTCGCGACAAGGGTTGAGAAGATGGACGATTATGACGTGCGTAGCTGCGCGCGCCTTATTGCGGATACAATCGCTGGACCAGCCGGAACGGCGAAAATACGCGCGCGCAAAAAGGAGAAGCAGGTCAGTAAACGGGCGTTCTCGATGTACAACCGCCTCGCGAGAGAAAGGTCAAGTCCGCTGGCAATGGCGAGGATTCTTGCAACATACATCTTGGATCAGTATCAGGCTACTATTGAGACTCGTGAGAGACTTTCGCCTCTCAAAGAGAGGTTTAGACTTCTCAAACAGTAGGTAAGTGAAGCGCAGCGGACTGACGCTACGTCAGACCATTTGTCCTGGCACTTGCAAGAAGGGAGAGCATGGAGGAAGGCTCAGCATAGTCTGGCTGGCCACCCAATCGACCTAGCAACAGATAATTGATGCTCCGGCAAGTAATTCATGATTTATTTGATGGGAACCGGTTTTCACCTAATAGACGTCAAAGCATTCGAACAAAGTTTCCGTAAGACCCTGGAAGAGATCATGCCTCATATGCTCAAGAGAGCTGAGAGGATCGGTGCGGTATTCTTGGCGAACGTTGAATATGACATTGTGCGCACAGACACTGATGCAGCATACTCGTTTGTGTTTGGCCTATTTGACGCATCGATCTTCTTCGCATCTCGTGCAGTCGAAATGGCGATCAATAGGGATGATAGAATGCAACAAGGAAGGACAGAATCTCAATGGAAGTGGCTCACTTTGGGTCGCAAAGTTTTGAAAAAAGCTCGAACCAATGGTCTTCCTATTGGCGCTTTACTCGACGCTGAAGAATTGCCGTTAGAGACTGACCCTGCTTTTGTCATCAGACGAAACAAAGTAGTTCATGGGGACATTGAAGGATACAAGGAAGCAACAGGTTTCTATCGAACCACTGATTTTACCAAGCCATTCAAGTCGCCTGTGGCTCCAAGCGAAGACGAGACATATGATCAGCTTGTCAAGAGCAGGAAATTTCTTGTGGAATGGTCAGAATCAGGTTCCCTACATATTCCGAGGGGTGCTCGGTTCATCGGCCCATAAGTAAAGAGGGCTCTGAGACTGGTTCGCCGCACCTCACTCCCGCGTCCGTCAACCCACCTCACACTGTCCTAATACCGTCACCGAAGCTGCTGCTCGTCAGGAAGAGTCTTAGTGGCCCCGGCGGGTTTCGTCGTTTCGGCAAGTGATCTCATCGTAATTTGCAGGCGATGACTACTACGTTCTGGACATGTTTTTTGCAGCTCATTGAAGTTGCAGATGATCCTGTTTAATACTGGCCGCCGCAACAGCTGACAGTAACGAGGGAGCTCGCCGCTGGAAATCCCCTACCGCCAAGGTTCAAACGGAAAATTCGGGCCATCGAAGCCTCAACTGTAGGTAACCCCAAATTACCCGCCGATTACCCAGGACGTACCGAAAACAGCGGAAAGAAGGGTGCGAAGGTGGTGCGGCCGCCGGTATTCGCACTCAATTGGGTGTGCGTCCACTCTGCCTTCCCGGCTAGGAGCCCGGGAGTAACACCCATATAGGCCCAGATACCTGTAGATATCTAGAGCTATAATGAAGCGCATCCTGCTCTCAATAACCGAGGAAATGGAGGTCGCCTTGGAGTACGAACGACGAAAACGTATGCTTGCCTCAATACCCGAAACCGCGAGAGCAGTAATGGCAGACTACTTGACTGGCAAGACCGGCGTACCCTTCGAAATCGACCGATGCCCAGAGTGTGGACACAAGCCGATGAGAAAGGACCCCGGAGATGAAGACTGGAAGTGTCCGAACTGCGGATTCCAAGGTGTCTTGGTGGGATGAGGTCGTAGCTATGTGTAGGGATCATTTGACGAACCGGCGAATTCTTCATTCGCATCGGTAGTAGCGGGCCCGGTGGTACTTGCCCCTAACTAGGGGCAGATACCGTCTTCCAACTACTCCAAGAAGGCACCCTCCCATCAAACCCAAGTCCTTTCGTCACAGGACAATCCGTCAAACCCTGGTCCGACTCTAGTCCACTGCCTCCGGACCCACCACAAACTCTGTCCAAGTCCCTTTCTCATTAGCGCAACGATTAGCTAGATACTTCGTGCGTGTATGTGTACGTAGGCCGATGTTCCGAGTGGCCTATTGAGGGTACTCGTTGCGGATACTCTAACCGCCTCGTGCACCTACCCAGTCTTCTCAAAGATCAGGCCAGTGGTCACGAATGTAAGCCGTTGCCTCACGCACATCCAGCGGTTGGGAAGTGTTGCCTGTCCGAATGTAGAATTCGCTCTTGCCTTGAAGATCTAGGTACACGGGGCGTTTACTCTTGTCTACGATAACAACAGCAACAGTCTTGCCTTCAATAGCCTGCCAAGACAAATGTACGTATGTGGCGTTCTCTTTGCCTAGAGAACCATTCACCAGTCCAGCCAGTTTCTGTTCAAATCCGTCTCTGTTAGGCTTGCTTAGAAGTGAGAAGTCTTTTTCGACCCCGATAACATGGCCTTTGTCATCGATGCCTATTGCGAGGGTTCCGCCTTCTGAGTTCACGAACGCACACAGGGTTTTTGCCGTAGCGTTCTCGATCTCCTTACTCTGCTTGCCTAGCTTGTAGTCCCAGCTCAGAGCCGACTTGAACTCCAGTCTGGCACTTTCTCCCTTCTTGATGTAGTCCTCGATTCCCTCTTCACGGGAGATAGGCAATCGAGTCTGGATCGCTCGGGCGGATATGGTACGATCTCGAATTGATCTCATCGTCGGTACCATGGCCTCAAAGCTTTGCCCGGTGTTCTGTTCGAATGTCTTGTCGGTAATCAAGAGGTATTCCCACTTTGACGGCTGATCAACACCGCTGGGTCGTGTGGTCCCTGTTGCAGTATTGCACCATGTCTTGGCAGCTAGAGCCTTGACGGCAACGTTCTCTTTCTCCAGATCCCATTGACTCTTCGTCTCGACAAGATACATTGACTCTTTGGTCTTGACCAGAAAATCAATCTCATACGGCCTGAGTATGCCGAATTCGTCTCTATACTGGATCTTCAAGCCGTGCTTCTTGTCCAGCTTTGCGTATGCAAGAACATCCACGGAGTTTTCGAGTGTATTGGTCATGAACTTCCTTTCAAAACCTCCTGCTTTCGCTGCGACTGATTGTTTCGGATAGATGCACTTCCAAGTGTCTACGGCTGCCTTTTCTCTAATTAGAAGCCTGCTCACCGAGGAGAGTTGCCGCCATTCCCCAGTGCGTTCGAATCGCATCTCCTCCATCGACTTGATCAACCGAGTTCGAACCGCGGTAACAATGTGGTCGAACACGTTGGCGTCGTTCAGCACGGGGTAGTTCTCAGCAAGACTGAAATCGATTTCCTTGCCAAACAGATGTTTGGAGACATACTCGTCTAGTACCTGTGCTATTTCTGCCAGATGACCTGTAAGGAGAGCGGTCTTTCCTTCTTGAGCGACTGTCTTGCTCGCGTTGGCAAGAAAGTAATCATAGTTGAAGTAACGGTTTGGTAGCTTCCATGTCCTCACATGCTTTCCCGTGTCCATCTGAGTTTCGGTTACGAAGAGGTCCCTGCGTGAGTCACGAAACGATTCAAAGTCCTCAAGGAGGGGATAGGGCGAGAGGGTTCCAACTCCTATCTCCGTAATCTCGGGAAACTTGCCTTGATCGAAGATCTGGATAGGCCACGCGAGATCGTATTGAGGAATACGAGAAGGCACAGCGTCGACGGGGATGAGCGACCCCGTAACAGGGCCAGTTCCGCCTTCTCCTATTATGTACCCCTCGCCCTTCAAACGCTCGTAGAAGCTGCGGAACCTCGGATGTTCTACTATGAACAGGAAGTCGAACGACGAGGAGGGCGGTCTATTGTTCATGATGTCTTTGAGAGCCTCTACCTTCTCTTGCCAGATCGGCTCGCTGTCATCCCGAGGGAACATTACCCTAAGGCCTCTGCCGACGATCTGTTCAAGTAGCAAGTCGGCTTCAGCAGCGCGCAGCACCACTATCACACAGATGTTCTTTCTATCGAAACCCTCGCGGAGCATCAAGACTGAGATGATCACGCTCAATGGGTCCGAATTGTCGTCTATCTTGTTCAAACGAAGTCTCGCATTCTCAAGCTCCCTGTCTGGCAGCTCCGTATGAATCACCATGACCTTGGATTGATCGTAAGTACCGCTAGTGGATCCAGGGACAGTTGCAAGATGTTCTGCGACTTTGTCTGCGACCGCGGTCTCTTCGCACAGAACCAGCATCACTGGTTTCTTGTCAATACCTTTCTGTGCGAACTCGCTTGCGATTTGCTCCAGCTTTGTCTTTCCAATCAAGAGCAGGGTCTTCTGACCAGGAGAGAGTCCGATTAGTTCTCCCAGTCTCTTGCCCGCCTCGGGTTCCTTCCGCGCTGCTCTCCATTCTTGTCCTGCCAATGATCTGAGTTCCATCATCTCGCCTCCGATGGCTTGCTTCTCGACAAGGAAGAGTTGTTTTACCAACATCTCTCGGCTAGCTTGTTTCAGATCGTAGTCGTAGATGATGTGCGGGAAGAATCTCTTCTGCGTGCCCGATCCGAAGAATGGTGTCGCTGAGAAGTCTACTTGAAGAAAGAGTCGCCTCTTCGGGCCATGCCGTTCCTGCATTCTTCTGTTCAGGAGGGTGATGAACTTCCGCCATACGAGTTCTTCATCGCCTCTTCCCGTAGGCGAAACGGAGTGAACGTGATGAGCTTCGTCGTTCATGATTACGAGGTCGGGGTGTTCGGTAAGATAGTCGAGTAGGAATTCGCCTCTTGGTTGTTCCCCTATTTCCGCTCCAGTCACTTGTTCCCAGAGCGAATCCTTGTCGCTCTTGAGCTGGAACTGTTGCCAGTTTGTGATCAGAACACAAGGGCCATCTAGTGGTGGACTGTTTGGTCTCACATCGCCAGGCTCGAGAATTTCGAAATTGAAGTCTTTCTGCAACTCGGGAGGAACAAACAGTGAACGGGTCACGTCTGCTTTCTGCCTGTTTCTGAGACCTGTGTTAGAGTCTCTCGGTCCCTTGAATGCGTCAAGAATGCGATTCATGACCTCATGACCAGGCGTGACTATCAGGAATCTCTGCGAGTACCAGTCGCCCGAGACACCGCTGGCACCTGATGGTTTCTCGTTTCGCAGCGCGTTGAAGTACTGCCATACAAGTAGCGCGGCTAACACCCACGTCTTACCAGTGCCAGTCGCCATCTTCAGGCAGGTCTTCCTAAACGGGCTCGTTTCAACTTCGTCGAGGAAAGCCTTGCTCAGCCTGAGAGCATCAGGTGCCACATGCTCGTAGAGATCCTTCAGTGACCTGGCCTGGAGTACTTCGTGACAGTAGATCACAGTCTCTATGGCGCGCCTCTGACAGTCGTAGAACCTTTCTGAGCTTTCGTCTGGTCGATCGAACCAGTAGTGGAGCAGGTCGAACGTGGTCTGAGTTATTCCAGACCGCCAGCCTTGCCTAGCCCATGCATCGACTTCTCCTCGAAGTTGGTCAGCCAGTGGTAGTTGGCCAAAGACAGGTTGGGTACGGGGCAAACGTGATCATCTCAAGTCGACGGAACATGTGGCAGTGGCGTCGTTTCCGAAAACATCGACCGCTCTGATCGCTATCAGGTACTTTTTCCCAGTGGGAAGTTCATGTGTGGCGGAGATCGGAACCTGCTTTATGTTCTTGCCGAATCCGCGAAAGGCCTGCCAAGTTGACCTGAAAGTTGGTGGTTCGTAGTCCCAATCAACTGCCCAGTAGTCAAGCATAGCAGCGAAGCTCTTCTTGTAGATCTCTTCTACTTCCCTTTTCTGCTCTTCATCTTCTATAGGTAGAGACCCTGGGAAGAATACGTAACGTTCTATCCCGACGGTTACCTTCGCCTTCCCTCCAGAGCGCTCTCGGATCGGTCTTGCCAGTTTGAGATAGGGCTTGTCGTAGAATCTCACCTTTCCACAAAACGATTCGACATCATCTGAAGACGTGTGGGTTCTGAGATACTCGTAGACTTCGGGGGGAATCGTACGATTGGATATCTCGACTTTTGACTTTCGCAGCAGTGGGCTTCGTCTGCGATCAGCAAGCAGCTCCTCGTAGTTGTACTCGTAGTCCCAACCGAGCACGACCAAGCGATTGTAGCCAGTCCCATCAAGCGTCTCAGCCTGCGTTGCGAGTTCTTCGACCTTTTTCGAAGTGACTGCTCTGTCGGGATATCCGACGTAGACAAGTTCAGTTACTCCATCCTCTCCCTTTCTGGTACCCAATTCAGGCAGGTCTTTGCGGGGCGTTGCTCCGTACAGTTTTAGGACTATGTGTTGCATTTCGTAGATTCTCGCCCCTGCGAGATAGACCATGTGTCTCTGATAGTTGCCGATATTCTCTAGCAAGAACGGATGTGCTTCCATGCCGACCAGCCGATTACGGATCATCTGAATCGCAACCTTCGAGAAGTCGCACCCAATCCATTTTCGTGCAAGTCTTTCCGCAACGGCCAGGGTCGTTCCTGAACCACAGAAGAAGTCAGCAACAAGGTCTCCTTCCTTGGATGACGAACTAATGATGCGTTCCATCAGTTCCTCGGGCTTCTGTGTCGGGAAGTCTATCCGTTCCTTGGCCTGAGGATTCACGGGAGGAATGTCCGTCCACAGCGAGTGGGCAGGCGGAGGAGGCTTCTCATCGAGATACCATTTGACCGCGGGCGTTCCTTTGCTTGTGAAGACTATGCGGCCTTCTGCCATCAGCTGGTCGATCTTGTCTTGAGTCCATCGCCACATCGTACCCTTCGGAGGACTGAGGACTCTATCACCAAAACGCATGGGTTTGCCAACTGCCCCATGAGCAGGTGCTGTTGCGTTGTCTAGTCTGTAGAGTCTGCCGTTTGGGTCTCGCCTAAAGTGCGACTCGACGTATTCTTCCTTCCGCTTGCGAGGCTGCGGGACGTACGTGTATTCGTCAGATTTTGAGTATTCAAAAATAGTATCATGTACCATTCCGAAACGCTTCGCATCAGAGTGGCCCGTGATCCGCTGCCAGACAATTTCGCTTCGGAAGTTATTCCTGCCGAACACCTCATCACAAACGATCTTGACGTAGTGTCCTGTGTGCCAGTCGGAATGGACAAAGATTACACCGTTTTCATACAGCAATCTTTTCATCAGTTGCAAGCGAGGGTAGAGCATGTCCAGGTACGAATCAATTCCTCCTTCCCAGATGTCCTTGTATGCCAACCGTTCGATTACTGATGGGGACGCTGTTACTTCTTCAGTCCCCACCATGACGTTGTTGTAGTAGTTTTCTCCAGTCCAGAACGGTGGGTCAATGTAGATGAGGCGAATTTCTTCCTCATAACCAGAAGCTAGTAATGCCTGCATAGCCAGCAAGTTGTCCCCCCAGATCAGCCTGTTCATTCTTGCTCGGTCTATGTCGGCCATCGATAAGCCACGCAAGAATGAGGAAAGAGTTGGTTGATCGCGGCGGGGATTTGGAATTACGATTTCTGCCGTCTGGAAGTCAATTTCTTTAGGATTAGGAGCGCGCTTAGGCTTAGTATCCCAGATCAGCCTCGCGGAGTCTTTCTTCCGTCTTTCGACCCTTGGAGCTTGTTCCACGCCATTCTGTTCGGAGGGTTTCATAGTGTCTGACCACACTAGTTACCGTATGATCTGAACCCGCGCTCGCCCGATGATCTCTTGGCTATCTTCACATGATCGAATACGAACAAGACCAAGCTTATCCGCTAAGACCTAGTCACAGTCTGTCTGTATATTGGGTTTGTCGTGAGAGCAGTGATTTCGAGGCTCAGAAGATCTTCAGCGTTGTCCCTAACCTTGCTTGCCAGAGATAGCAATTGTGTTACGTGAAAGGGGCATGTGGAAGGATATATCTGGCAACCAACAGAATGTCAAAGGATAACTAGACTAGGTGCCCCGTCCATGGCCTCTGAGGATGCCAACGATTACGTTGGCGTCATGTTTCCAATTCTTCCAGAGCACTGCCAACGCTTCTTCGAGGGCCGCAAGACGGTGTTCGTGAAGTACATGAGCAGAGAAAGCCTTCCCCGAAGACTGCACTCTGGGTCCAGACTGTTCCTTTATCAATCGAGAAGCAATCGAGAAATTGTGGGTGAAGCAAGGATCGTTGAGATGGCCAGCGCAACACTCGAGGAAGTGCTTGCAAGGTTCGGGGACGACGTCTTCTTGACCCGAACTGAACTCGAAGAGTACTCAGGTACCAGAAAGGGGAAGAGAATGCTTGTGCTTGTACTTGAAGAGGCGCGGAAATATGCAAGTTCTTTGAAGCTTGACAAGAGCATAACAATGGCAGGGCAGTACATGACGAAGAAGACGCTCAGAGAGTTGAAAGGCTAGGAGCGGCTCACCTCACAGGGCCCTCTGACAAATCTGAACGCTCACCTCCATTCTGCAAGTTGGCGAATGCACCCAAGACATTGGGTCAACTATGTGGCGAACGACCTCATAGCCACAATGATCTACCGAAAATGCAAACGCAAGCTACCATTCCCGACCTACATAGAGGAAGAGTTCCCTGAAGATGAAGAAGAGGACGAGGCCCATTCGGTTTGTTCGGAATCAGTCTTAGGCGTTGTCGCCGGCCCAAGTCAGACTTCGACACACGCCTACGCTTACTTGCACATCTCCATTAGACAATCCGGTGGGCATGCTGTTGTGTAGCGTGATTCCTCAAATGTAGAATTTGAACTTCGGACTAGGATCCCTTAGCTTTGGATTTGATACAAGAATTTCGCCAACGGCGTTTGAAAAACCGATCGTCACTGGGTTTGAGTCTCCGTATTTGCATTCATTGAAGTTCAATTTGGTTAGGCCAAGGATATCAGTCGCGACTTGGATAATGCTCTCATCGCCATGCTGAATATCGATTCTAATCGGGACAGGGGTTTCCCACCCATCATAAGTACGCAGAAACGGTTTGAATCCTGAAGTCCAAAGATAAGCACGGCGCTCGTTGACTTTCAAGAGTGTGCCTCTAAGAACCGGCCGAGTCCCCTCTCTGAACAGACGTGCTTCATTGGCCTCCTGTCTCACTCTTATACAAACCAACTTCACATCAGATGGACAGGCCGATTTGAAGCCCTCATATTCTTCATCATTGAGGGATGCTCGATAGTGAAGAAAGACCTCACGAAGAGGTTGTCCTTCAAGTTCTGCGTACGTGTTGAGTACCTTTGAGAGCAGATTGTTCGCCGCCTCTCTTGAGAGGTGGAATTGATGGGTCTCAGCGGAGAACCACGGGCCGTAATCGCCGCGAATGACGACACCGTCTCCCGTGTCCAAGAACATCTGCGCCGCGCAACAGGCTGTTTTATCTCCATAGACGGGGTCAGTTCGACGATACACGATTCCGACATAGCATACGCCTTTGCGCGCAGTGCTGAGACGCCACGGCTTTCCTCCGGACTTGTAGAATAATGTAGTACAGATGTTCCAAGCTCTGTCAGACAACGGTGATTTTCCTCGTGTTTCAAATTGACTATCGGGTTCGTGAATATTCAGGGTCGACTCTCTTATGATTTGAATGGGCATGTTGAACTTCATCGCTCTCGCTTTTAGCTGACGGCGAAAATCAACCGAGTATTGATACATGTCGAGGTTATATGACTGCAGAAGATCAGTCTGTCCAGCAGCTCTTTCTCGCCGCATTTGAAATGAGACTTTTTCCCCTGTTCCATCTCTCACGTAGCTTTTCGGCCTACAATTCTGATGTACTATGTCGGGAACAGCACAGATAGTCACGTCGAGAGGATCATCCGGATTAGTCAGGTATTCTATTCCTGCCAGATACATCGCTACTACATCATATGCTCGTCTATTTGGGTCGAAATTCGATGCTGCACGAATGAGTGCGTCTCCGTTGAGTTCGAAAGTACGTGTAGAGCTACTAGGTAACGCTGAATGGAAGACTGCTTGAAATCCGGGGAAGGCAGGCCAGAGCCTGGGATTATCTGAGGCGGTTTTGGAAACAATGTGACCCTGGATTAGCTTCAAGAAGTCGTTGAGTAATTCGGTTCCGTTCTTAGTACCGACTGTTCCATACGAGATGTTTTTCGGGTGCGATGGAGCATCAGTGTCATATGGTCCAAATATCGACAGGCCGACTTTGGGGTCTATGACCTTCTGTGCATAACGAAACTCCAGGGTAGGCTCGCTTATGAATAGCGCATCAGGATTCGTCTGTAATTTCCTCCTGTATGTCCTCAGAGTCCTCAAGTACGGTACTTTCGTCCTCTTCTTGAACGGCCGATAATGTTTCTTCGTCGATTCCATAGTGCGATGAAAAAGTGGCCGGTGTCAATCCAATTCGCAGATTGCCAGCGGCTGTCTCGATTAGAGAAACCTCATCATGTCCATTCCCAAGCCACTGCAACACAGCCATGTTTCTAGAAAGCCATTCATAATTCCACCAATTCTTACAAAGTGCTTTCCGACGGCGATTTGCGGTCTTACTGCCCAATGCAACACCGTTAAGATCAGTCCAAAATACGCCGACTTGAATTCGCAGTTTTGGATCACCCAAGAGGTCTGCGAAGAATCTGAAGTCAGGTGAAAGGTGATATCTGGATGTCTCGGTAGTCAGATTACCTTCGACTATTGTTCTGAACTTCCGTTCCCCTACAATTTGGAGGTTTGTCTTCTTTCCATCATACCGAGCAAAAGACAATCGATTATGTGGAAGCAAACCTGGAGGAAAGTAAATCCGGTTTGTTTCTTCGTTTTGTTTCAAACCCCTGCTGAGACAGAGATTCTTAATACTCTTCCTTAAGATAATTCTCAGAACTTGTTTGATGTCCCTAATGGATGCACAAGCCGGTTTCTGATATTCGATTGCACCAACTTCCTCAAGCCAGTCGTATGTAGTTTCAGGCGGATTGAAGGCTAGGAGTGTTTCTTCGTCCTCACGATAGAAAGGCCAGTTGGGTGCTACAACTTCAACATTCACCTCAGGCACAACATTGTACTTTCTTATGATCGAAGGAGACTCGATGATGGGAATCAGGTTAGACCACTGAGTTTCGGTTCTCTTCGTCGGTGTCTCTTCGCTGGAGAGCGATCTGGCTATTGCTTGATGGCACAAGACTTTGTCTTTGGGCGCGCTTATCTGGTTCAGTTTTTTCAGTAATGCGACAAATCCGTCGAACCAGCTTTTGTTGAATGGAATATAGACCAAGTCTGAGGTTAGGAAGTCGAGTTCCGTGCTCTTGAGACCGTCCACATTTATTGGTATGAGGAAGTCCACCTTGCGCTCCTTCGCGATATTGAGAGCAAGAGTTCGTTCCTTGACTGGATTGGGCTTAGATATCGAAACTCTAGATAGAAGAGCAATGACCCGAAAAGTCTGGTTCTTGATCGCCTCAGTGATGTCACGAGGGTAAGATTCTCCCCCGAGCAGTTTCAGACGGTCGTACCAAACCTTGTAACCCTCGGAGGCAAGTTTGAGCGCTAACCAATCGGCAAGAACCCAATCCTCTGAAGCATAGCTAATGAAAAAGTGATCTCTCTTGGCTAGCTCGCTCGTAGCTCGTCGACCGTTTCATTGTTACTTGGAGAAGGCACCTAAAGATTTCGTGCGGTCTCCGAATCCGCCGCTTGACTGCCCTGTCAAACTGACTAAGCAAGCCCTAAGGTTGTGAGTATGTGGGACGCCAGGCAACTACAAACGGGTCTCCTACGTCCGCCAAATGAAATACGGAATAGCCTACTGGCAGCTTAGGGATGACCTCGGACACCTGACTTCCAAGTGTTCTTGCGTTCGCTCTCAGATCCCCCTCGTATTTGGTTCTGAATAGGATGCTGATGTTCATCGCAGACCTCATGGCTGGATCAAAGTCGCTGATCTTTTTGTGAAATCAGCATTACGCCGACACCCTTCTTCCTGAGCAGTCTGACTGCGCTGTCTAGGAATCGCAACGCTTCTTTCGGCATTCCTTGCGCTGTCCACAAATGGGCTTCCTCCACAAGGATCTCTCGCAAGAACCGATGAAAACTCGAAACGTCCTTGATTGTAGCAGCTGGACCGTAGTCCATCATATCCAGATATGGCGGATGACCGATTATCAGGTCAACAGAACCATCCTCGAGAAAACGGAGATCCCTTGCGTCCCCAAGAATGAACTTTTGCCGATCGAGCTCAGGCCTAAGCATGGGATTCTTCTTCTCAACGATCGCGAAACGTTTCTTCTTCGCTCTCTCAGTTTCAGGATTCACGTCGACCCCTAGCCCAAGACGATTCAGCATAGCGCAAGCTACAAGAGTAGTTCCGCTACCGGCCATTGGGTCAAGAACTAGCTCTCCCTCTCGGGAGTATCTCAAGATACAGTTGATCGGAACCATGACAGGAAACGTGCCAGGGTAGATTGTTCCGTTCACGCCGAAGAACGGGTCGTGGCGCCTGCTCATCGGCCAGACGGAATGAAACTGCAACGAAAACTTGTCAGCGTACTCCTTCCAACGGTTAGAATCGAGATCATTAATTTCCGACCATTTGCCATCATCGTTCTGCTTTTCTAAGCTCCTGGGCTTCAGTTCGTGTTGAGAAGCGTCAGGTATTCGTGCACGTCTAACGACCATCTCCGTCTCGCGAGTCGTCAGATTCCTCTCAACCGCAAAGCGAGCAATGCGAACTTGCTCACTTCGATTCAGCCCGAATAGGTGTCTTGCGTGGCCTTCAGTTAGGCCGTTGACACGTGTCAACGACTCCCTAACCGGCTTGGGTAGGCTGAGAAGCTGAATGTGTCTGTTGACCCATGCTACATCTTTGCCAAGCTTTTTCGCCAGTTGCCTTTGGCTAAGCTTGAACTTTCTTATGCCCTCGCTTAGTGCTGTCCCAATTTCCAGGGGTGAAGGGTTCTCTCGCTGCAGATTCTCCGTGAGGGAGATCTCGAACGCGCTTTCGTCTGAAACATCCATAACAATGACAGGGACTGTCTTGAGACCTGCTTTCTCTGCTGCCTGGAGCCTTCTTGAGCCAGCTAGCAGCTCGTAGAATGCCCCCTTCTTCCTTACTAGGAGCGGTTCCAGAATCCCTGTCTCTTGGATTGATTTGGAGAGTTCGTCGAGGCTTGGGTCACTCTTGCGGAGGGCGCTTCTGCGAATCTTGTTCAGTTCAACTTTCTGAAAGTCTTCATTCACGCAAACACCGTTCTGACGATAGTAACGTAGCTCGGGTCACAAGCTCACTCATATTCAGTAATTGGTTCTCAGAACTCAAATAGATTGAGCCGTTTCGAGTACTTGCCTCTCACGTACTGAACGGTCTCGTCAGCGTTCCACACCTTTGAGACTTGAGGCACGAAGCCCTCCACGCGCTGCCTTGCCAATGCGAGATACTTGATGATCCATCGGTAGACTGTCTGATGTGTCACTCGTA
>Ga0315280_10006009_pt1 | contig 16965 bp, 18 predicted proteins | sample YL17G06_40_MG_FD_203697 | JGI IMG/M metagenome (GOLD analysis project Ga0315280, IMG submission 203697) | Sediment microbial communities from Yellowstone Lake, YNP, Wyoming, USA - YL17G06_40 | ecosystem: Environmental > Aquatic > Freshwater > Lake > Sediment | place: USA: Wyoming | collected...
AACAAAAAAAACATTTCACTGCATCGTAAAAACGATGCAAAAGATCATTTTAATAAAAATATGACCTGCCCTGAAGTAGCCAACATCAATTTTATTACTGATTTATGAAAAAATGTAAGCTACTGAGTTGCACAGTGTTTAAAATGATTTTTTAATTGAGAGGGACTTGCAACGTTTGCTTTTAGTACTCTTCTTTTAGCGGGAACGATTATGTAGAATTTGTCTTAACTATAAAGTTCGGCGATTCTCTTTTTCAATTTGTTATTTTGTCGCATTACATTTAAATACAATGGGTGACAAAGAATAACATGCCTAGAGGGCGGCGTGGGCCGGCATTTGGTGCTTGCCGTGGCTGCTCTGGGAGCCGCGGAAGGATATTTGGTATCCCCGCAGGGCTCTCTCTGGGCGTAAACATTTTTTATGTTTTTTTTGTTTTAGTGGTAATTCATAAGCCGTCAAGTCATTTCTATTTTTGTTAACAGACGTTAACTTTAAATAATATCGTGAACTAATACCATATAGTCAAGGGGGTATTGATATCCTTCACATAAAATTACTAAAAGGAATATTTTTTACCATGATCGTATGCTGTCTGATGCTTTCTCTTGCGTTACCTCAAGCGACCTCTGGTCAAAATAAGGCTGGAACTTCTGAACAAAGTTATCAAATGACATTTACCGTAACATTTTCTGCCAAAGATTTTTCATTTAATAAACTCCAAGGATATGATACGATCCAAATACATGATGGCGGGTATACAACCGAAGTAGGGAAACCTATGATGCCATTGAAAAACATACGGGTCGCACTTCCCGCTGACATGGTAGTATCAAGCATGCAAATCCTTGAGGTAAAGAAGCAACCAGTCGATGGAACATATACAGTTTTTCCTGAACAAACCCCACTACCGGTTAGTAGTTCCATTGATGAAAAACAATTTATTCAACCAGACGCACAAACCTATGCGTCTCATCAACCATACCCAACAAAACTAATAGAATTCACAGGTCAGAGTGATCTTGCTGGTCAAGTCATGGCAGATATCACCGTGTACCCCATGCATTATGTACCTGATGAGAAAAAATTGACCCTAGTCACTTCGATTACCCTAACACTCATAGGTGTGAGCGGTTACGCCTGCGGTGACTATCTGCCGAAGCACATATCAGACAATAACCGTGACTTGTACGAGCAGATGATACAAAACATGGTCATTAATCCACAAAACGTCGAACTTCGTACATCACCAAATCCACAACCGATGGGTGTCCCACCAGGAAACTACAGTTACGTGATTATCACCCAGGACAGTTGGGTGAGCGCGTTCCAGCAGCTCGCTGACTGGAAAACCCAAAAAGGGGTCCCCGCCACCATTGTGACCACCACCTGGATATATAACAGCGGCGGATACAGCGGGACCAATGTCAATAAGATACGGGCATTCGTACAAGACGTCTACACCAATTGGGGAACAACCTATGTTCTGCTGGGCGGCGACACCAATGTTGTCCCTTGTCATTTTAGGACGTTTTCAGGAGTGAACCCAGACCCGGTGCCAAACGATGCCTACTACGCAGACTTTGACAATGACTGGGTGTGCGAGGTCAACGTTGGTCGCGCATCGGTCACCGGCCCAGGGAGCGGCACCGGGCAGATAGGGACCTTCATCAACAAGGTCCTCACCTACGAGATAAACCCACCACTTGTCAATTATGCGACGAACGCTGGGTTTTTCGGGTTTGACCTCGACAGCTCGACCCATGCACAGCAATGTAAGATTACCATTAAAAACACGTATATTCCAACGGATTGGACCGTTTCTACCGTTTATGATAGCCAGGCTGGAAATCATGAGACGAACGTCATCGTTGCGCTCAACGCGGGTCAGAATCTCGTGAACCATGCGGACCATTCTTCCTCGGATTATATGGGGACCGGGTACGTAAATCATGGCTGGGGCATCGATAGCTCTGATATGGATGCGTTATCGAACGGGAACAAGCAATCTATCCTGTATTCTATGGGGTGTGACCCGGCTGCCTATGATGTCTCAAATTGCATCGCTGAGCATTTCGTGCGGAACAGCAACGGTGGCGGGGTTGCCTTCATCGGGAATTCACGGTACGGATGGTATAATTCTGGTCAATATAATACGTTGTCCATGGGGTATGATGTTCGTTTCTTCAGATCACTGTTCCAGGAGAATCTCTACAACCTGGGAGCGGCCTTCTCCGATCATAGGAACGACGTAATGCAGAGTCACCCGGGCGATGACTACTATCAATACATCTACACTGAACTCACCCTCCTTGGTGATCCTGAACTCCCTGTCTGGACTGAAAGTCCAATGAGTTTAAATGTTACACATCCAAGTCAGTTACCCGTTGGCTCCTCATCATTTACGATTTCTATTACCTCAAACGGTGATCCTGTCAGTCAGGCGTATGTCTGCCTCTGGAAAGGCACCGAAGTCTATCTGACCGGTTCCACAGACAGTAACGGAGGGATAACTTTCGATGTGACATCATCCTCTTCCGGCACCATGTTGGTGACTGTTACGAAACAGAACTATCTCCCCTATGAAGGCTCGGCAACGGTTATCGGGGGAAGTAATAATCCACCTGCGACCCCTGCAACACCAGCGGGACCTATAACAGGTATAACAAACGTTTCCTATACCTACACAACCAATACAACAGATCCGGACGGCGACCAAGTTTGGTATAAATGGGAATTCGGATTGTATACGACCGATTGGTTTGGTCCCTATGCTTCTGGTGCACAAGCACAAGCCTCCTACGCGTGGACAATACCAGGGACATACGAGGTGAAAGTAAGGGCAAAAGATCAAATCGGATATGAGAGCGACTGGTCAAATGGACTCATGGTGACAATCTCAGAGCTAAAACCGAATCTCACCATTGGACCAATCACTGGCGGACTGCTCGGAGTATTCACTGAATTAAAAAATATAGGTAATGCGAGCGCGACAAACATCACCTGGAATATCACCCTCGCCGATGGTTTGATCTTCTCGGGACGCACGCAGACAGGAACAGTAACAACCCTCAGCGTCAACAGTACGAAAATCATCGAAGATTCGCCAATTCTTGGCCTTGGCGCAGTCACTATCACTGTAAAAATAAGTGCTGACGGCATTCCTGAAAAATCAAAAACGGCGAACGCATTCGTTTTCCTTATCTTTATCATAATGATGTAACTGAACCACCCCCCTTTTTTCTTTTATTTAATAAATTCTATTTTAATTCTTTCATTTTTGTTGGTTTGAGACCCAGGGATGACTCGAAAAAAAAATTATATTCCGATAAACAAATAGGTAACTTTTAATAGCACCATCGGATTTAGCGTGGCGGAGAGGCAGGTATGGAATATAAGATGTATAGATATCGTTGGGCAGTTGTCGGCATATTTTGGTTTGTAATCTTCACCTATGGGGCTAACTGGTTTGCATTATCTCCGATGCTAAAAACATTTGAAGGTAATTTCACTATCCCCAGTTGGGAATCACATCTGCTTATCTCGCTGATCGGTATGTTCGTGATCTTCTTTGCCTGGCCCGCGGGAACACTGATCGATAGAAAAGGACCAAAGATTTCAGTTTCCATCGGAGCCTTCTTCATGGCACTTGGGTTTGGCATCCGACCCTGGCTTCTTCATAGCTTTGAAACCCTGCTTTTAAGCAGTGTGATCGCAGGGATTGGACTTGCCTGGATCCTTGTTGCCCTTGCACCTCAAATGTTCCGATGGTTCCCCGCGAAACACGCAGGACTCCCTGTTGGAATCGGCGCCTCTGGGTTATTCATCGGATTTGGAACTGGCTCGCTTTTAATGCCTACCTTTACCCCAGATAAAACAAATACACAGATTTTCAATGGTTACCTGACATTTGGTATCCTTGCCGTTATTGCATTTTTCCTCTGGCTGATGATTGCCAAAGACCATCCAGCGACCCCCCCAGAAGAACGAGTCAAGATTGAGAAAATGAGATTTGCTGAAGGAATGAAAAACATCATTCGTTCAAAAAATGCGTTCGTGTATCCCTTTATTGGGTTTTTCATTGTTGGGATAACACTAGTTATTTCCGCGTTTCTCCACCAACTCTACCCCGGACAGGATGGTGGATATATTGCAGGCTTGTTATTGTATGGATGTGCCATAGGAGCGTTTTGTGCTCCGTTCATTGCAAAAAAAATCGGGTTGAAAAAGGTGAGTCTCTCGATGGTTATTGGATCGGTCATCTTCTGGCTCATCGTATTTGTTTTAAATTTCTCTTACGATGCAAGCTGGCTGCTTATTGTTCCCGTTGCGTTTCTTTTTGGGGTGTTTTTCCAAGCATCCTGGCCACTGGCACTCTATAGTCAAGAAACAGAAGACGGCGTCACAGAAGCCAATGTTGGTATTGCCGCAAGCCTCTACATTTCTATTAGCAACATCGGAGCAGCGGTTCTTCCCGTTATTTTCCCGATCTTATTTCCGACAGCACTTGCAACGTTCGTCGCAGTTCTTGTTGGCTTGATTATTTGTATCGTACTATGGGCAATGACGAAAAGAACCTAGGAGAGTTCATCGTTCGATAACTCTCTTTGCCTTCCCAGTACTGCGTGGAATTGTTTTCGGCGAGAGCGCACGAACCGGGACATGCAAGTTCAAAATCCGGTAGATCTCATTTTCTGCTTTCTTTTCAAACTCATCAAGATGCCCGGCCTTATATCGGTCTTCCGAAGGTTCAACCTCAACAGAGAGAACATAACTATCTTTTTGTTTTGTTTTCACTATCTGATAATTATCACTTACGCCAGGGACTTGCATTAAGGCAGCCTCTATCTGTGAAGGAAAGACAATCACGCCTTTGACTTTCATCATATCATCGCTTCTGCCTTTGATCCGGGATTGAATCGGATGAGTACGACCGCATGGACAGACCCCTTCTGTGATGGACGCAAGGTCCCGTGTCCGGAAGCGTATCGCGGGAAATGCCTCCTTTGTCAGCGTCGTATATACGAGTTCCCCTTCCTCGCCAGGCTCTAACGTCTCACCGGTATCTGGGTCAATTATCTCTGGGAGAAAATGATCCGCGTTGATATGTAATTTTTTATAACTGCACTCGGAGACCACACCTGGTCCAATAAGTTCGGTTAACCCGTAGTGTTCATGTGCGATGATCCCCCAGCGTTGCTCAATCGTCCTTCTCATTTCTTCGCTCCAAGATTCTGCGCCAAACGTACCAAGGCGAAGTTTGAAGTCTTTTGCAGGGTCAAGTCCCATTTCCTCTGCGACCTCTGCGATATGCAGAGAATATGACGGCGTGCATGCCAGTGCAGTTGTCCCAAAATCTTTCATCACGTCAATCTGTCGCTCGGTGTTTCCGGAGCCAATGGTAATGACCATCGCCCCGATTTTTTGCGCGCCTTTCTCAAAACCGTGCGCACCAGTAAATAACCCATACCCATAGGAGTTCTGCATGATATCGCGGTTACGAAGGCCATTGGCATAGAGTGAACGCGCCATGACCTCAGCCCATACCTCCAAATCGTTTCTTGTGTACGGACCGACCACTGGTTTCCCGGTTGTTCCAGAGGACGCGTGAACCTCAACGATGTCATCAAGAGGAGTACATATCAAACCGAACGGATAGTACGCACGAAGGTCTTGCTTGGTAAGAAAAGGGATTTTCTTCAGATCTTGCAGGGTTTTTATTCCAGTAGGTTTCAGTTTTACCTCATCGAATCTTTTTTTATAGAACGCATTTTTTTCATACACCCGAAAAACAAGTGTTTTAAGTCGCTCAAGTTGTAATTCTTTGAGTTTACCCGTCGGCATGGATTCAATCTCTGAGTCCCATAGTTCTTCAGGCATAGCTGATCTGCATTGCTTCCGAATAAGGTCTATGAATATAATGATTATGTAATTATTTTTAATGCAAGAATTTTTAATCAAATGAATTATTCGAAACAACAGGTATCGAGGTCGTACAAGTATGAACGTGCTTATTATTGGCGCTGGGATGATGGGGCGCGCTATTGCCTTTGATTTAAGTCATTTTTCAAACTTTAAGAATATTATCGTCGGCGAAAAAGAGAACAAGGTAAGAAAATCAGCTTCTCAATTTCTCGGGAAGAAAAACATAGAAATTACAGCAATCAACGTCGAGAACGTTGAAAGAGTTAAAAAACACTTTGAAGCAGTTGATGCTGTGATTTCAGCAGCCCCCTATCGCTTTAATTATACATTAGCGAAAATAGCGGTTGAGACAGGAACGCATTTTATTGACCTTGGGGGAAATAATGCCATTGTCAAGAAAGAGCGCGGGCTATTTAAGAGAGCACAAAAAGAAGGGGTGACAATAATCCCTGACTCTGGATTAGCACCAGGTCTTGTGTCTATTATTACCCACGATATCGTCAATCATATGGATACGGTCGATTTTGTTAAAATACGCGTAGGAGGATTACCGCTTCATCCACAGCCTCCGTTAAATTATCAGATCGTGTTTTCTCCCTATGGTCTTATAAATGAATACGTGGAGGATGCAATCGTTCTTGATCACGGGAAGATTCTATACAAGAAATCCATGACCGATATCGAATATCTCGAATTTCCAAGGCCGTTTGGCACCATGGAGGCATTCCTAACGTCCGGCGGATGCTCAACGCTTCCGTATACATATAAAGATATTATAAGATATCTTGACTATAAAACAATCCGCTATCCAGGTCATTGCGAGAAAATCAACACCTTTCTTGAGTTAGGGTTAGCCGAAGAAACAAAAATCCCCATCGGAACAACTGCTGTTTCTCCACGAGATATCTTTGCCTCATTACTCGTAAAACATGTCCCTTCGACAGGAGAAGACGTGGTCCTCCTCAAGGTCTTTAGTGAAGGCAGAAAGAACGGGAAAACCCTTCGTCGGGAATACCTCCTGATCGATTACTATGATACAAAGCACGATATCACCGCTATGATGCGGACGACAGGATACCCAGTGTCTATCACCGCCCAAATGATTGAGAATGGCACCATTCAACAGCGAGGCGTGTTTTGCCCAGAAGAGATCGTCCCACCTGAACTTTTTTTCGAAGAGCTGAAGAAACGAGGTATAAATATAATAATAAAAGAAGGTAGTAGATGATATATGGGAATAAAAGAATACTTCGATGCAAAAGAAAAAGCGTTAATAAAACTCACGACCGCATCTGTTGAACATAAAATAGATGATAAAATACTCCCGATTCTGACGATTTTGAATGGAATGGAGGGGTATTATACCTCAAGTAGCTGCGCTGGACGTATTGTCCTCCTTCAAATACCACGGATAGGAGACAAACAAGGAGCAGTATTCCTTGGTATCTGGCACCGGATTATTTCTCCAGGAGAAATTACCACAGCAGCTGCGAACGCGACACAAGGTCTGCTCTGGCTTCTTGCGCAGGCACCGATCCTCCATATAGGTGCGCAAACCCCTCAGCTTGCCGATACCTTGGTAAAGACAGCAGTTTCATGCGGATTTAAGAATTCAGCGATGAAATCAACGGGGAAAAAAATCGTCATAGAGCTTTCAAGCACCGAGCGACTTGATGCACCTATTGGAAGAGACGGACGTCTCTTTTGTGAGAAAGAATATCTTCATTTGTTAACAGAAATCGCAAATGAAGTAATTGAGCGCTCACAACAAAAATTGATACGATTTGAAAAAAATTTGAAAAAAATGGGTAATCTTATATAAAGATCGACAAAACATTTATATAATGTTACTGTATATAAGTGAATGGGGAACAGAATATGAACGCTAAAAAAATATTGGCAATATTTATGTGTATGCTAGTAACGGCACTGATTCCTGCAGCAGCGGGAACAATGGAAAAAACAAACCCTCAGACCAGTGATATCGGATACACTCATGTGATGGGAATCATCACGAAACCAAAACTCGTCGATGGCGGTAAAGATATACAATTTAGATGTATCTTCGTTCATTACACCACTCGTGGAATCGGCGAGACGATGTCCGGTAACCTTCATTTGTTACAGAAATTGGTCTTCAAAAATCATTTCACCGGTACGATCTACAACCACTTTATCTTCGCACGATTCCCTGGCGAGTTACATTTCTAAATAACTCCAACTTTTTTTCTTTTTTTATTTTTCTTTTTCATACTTATTTTGATTTGTATATTATTTAAAATATAATGAAAAAAGGCTCTAGGGGGAAAAGGTTACTATTAATCGTTTTTAAAGTTCATCAAATTTTTTTGCGACTTCTTGGGCGACCTCTAAGGTGGTATTTGTGCCACCAACGTCATAGGTTTTGACTTTTCCTTCTTTGATGACTGTCCTGATCGCGGTTTCCAGTTTTTTCGCGGGTTTCTTCTCCCCAAGCCAGTCCAGCATGAGTTTTACCGTAAGGAGCATCGCCATGGGGTTCACTTTGTACATTCCTGCGTATTTAGGTGCTGACCCATGGGTCGGCTCAAAAATCGCGTAGTTATCGCCGATGTTCCCGCTCGACGCAAACCCGAGACCACCAACAAGCTGCGCGGCAAGATCAGAGATGATATCGCCAAACATATTCGATGAAACAAGGATGTCGTAATCCTGCGGGTTTTTCACCAGCCACATGCACATTGCATCCACGTTGGTCTCCTGATATTTTATCGTTGGATATTCTTTTGCGATTTTCCTGGCTTCCTCGATCATCATTCCGCTGGTTTCCCGTATGACATTCGGTTTTTCGACAATGGTGACGGATTTCCGTTTATGTTCTTCTGCGTACTCAAACCCTTGGCGAATGATACTTCGGCATGCTTTTTTTGTGAATATCCGACAAGATACCGCGATTTCATCTAAGGGGATATTGGCGAATTTCTTCATTTTTTTATGCGTCATGAGTGCATCAAAAACAAGTTTCGGTAACGGCCGGAACTCAACCCCGGCATAGAGATCCTCTGTGTTCTCTCGGAATATCACAAGGTCAATATCATCACGATAGTTCAATGGGTTTCCTGGGTACGCCTTACATGGTCTGATGTTGGTATGCAGATTGAATTCTTGTCGAAGACGAACGATTGGACTGGAATACACAAACCCTTTGTTGCGAAGTGTTGGATCAAGCTCTTTTTGGGCATCCTCATTAGGCTTTGAAGTGATTGCACCAAACAAGCAACAGTCTGTTTCTTTTAAAAGAGCAATTGTCCTATCGGGCAGAGGGTATCCTTCTTTTTTCCAGAACTCCCACCCAATATCACCATTAATATATTCAGCATCAAGTTCGATTGCATCAAGGACGATTTTTGCGGCATCCATAACGTCGTTTCCGATGCCATCACCAGGTAATACAGCAATATGATATTTCGGCATGGAGGACTGTAATTCACGGGCAGTTTTAAATCTTTTTTATCAGAGGACCATTCATAATCGGAAGAAATCGATCATTTCCTCAGCTCGCCAAGTGTCGTGATTCGTTCTGCGAACGCGTTATGTTTATGGATTGATTCCTCACTTTCGCTTCGTGCTATCACAAGCACCTCATCAGGAAGGCTTTCATATGTTTTTAACACCGCGCTAAGCATGTCACGAACCACGTCTTCAACAAACTTTGGTTTTCTATGGGCGTTGAGTACCATCTCTGCTTCTTCTTTTCGTTTCAAAATACTGTACGTTGGACTACTGAAGGAATGCTCCACGATAGTGATTAAGTCATCTGCGTCGACCAAGTGAGTACCTTTTGGTACTTCGATCATCAACGTTCCAACATTTCGTTGATTATGGGTGGGTGCCGGACATTTTTTCTCTAAGGTCTCGATTTTTCGAATAACTTCCATTGCGCAGGGACATGCGGTCATTCCAATGACTTTCACACCAATGAGTTTGGTAAGCTCACCGTTACTTTTTGCACGTGCCTCGGCAACCAGTTTGTACGGCTCAGATCCTTTTTGTCCCGATGGATACGTGACGTCTAAAAAATAATCAGCTTCAGCCTTTACCTCTGAAAATGTCGCATAATCATGTTTTTCAAGCAGCAGCTCTGCTGTTTTTTCACAAAATGATTCTAAATCAGAGACTGGTGTCTTGAGATTCTCATCAATAATTTCTGAGACAAGTTCAAGGTTCCGTGACATATGACTACCCTTTTGGGTCGCTGGGAGATCAACAAAAAGATCAAGGGTGACAGTTAGTGGAAGCACTGATTTTTTATTCGGTCGTTTGATGTACACGAGTTTTTTTACCCCGGTCACACCTACACGTGTGAGTTTGAAATGAGAGGACGAAAACCTCGATTGGACATCTGGAAGATTAACCGATTTTATGGCGTTCATCAGGTTCGACATATCCTTTCTCCATTAAAACATTCCCTTTTTACTCAGATTTGCACCAATTAGCTTTTTTATTACGACTCAGATTGTCCCTGTTTTTTTTAATCCTAAAATAGAACCTTTCCATTACTCTGTTAAAGTGGAAAAAAGGGGAATCTACATACTCGAGATTAGGGTATATAAGAATGCTGCAACTAGAATCGGTGTTATGATTGTTTTCATCGCTATGGTTCTTGTCGCAAGTATGGCGGGGTAGGTATTATTATCGACGAGGTCACAGTTAGAGAGTAAATCCGGGGTGACAGGAGGACAGACAATTAAAGAGGCGCCTACGGGACTAAAGATTAACACTATAGAGGGTCATAATCCCTCAGGATTAATCAATAAAATCCTCATTGATATCACTACTCGGCCAATTCACAAGATGTTGATGTAAGTACCACCCATATTGAACTTTCAAATGGCTCAGCGAAATGCATCTTTAAATATTCGGCGACGTATTGGATAAATGGAAAATCTGGTTCCACAGATCTGTTTGCAGAAAACGGTTTTCTCCTGTCGCTTCTAGGTATGGTCTCATTGTTGTGAAAAATGAAGATAACAGTTGTTCTGCGACCACGCCAGTGATAAACAAAAGTGATAGTGTCCTTATCGCGGTGAATACCACAGTGAGTTTCTACGAGACTGCACAAAATACCAATATCAAGGGTACAATTATACCTAGCGATGGTGCGTGGGGCATCATTAACTTTGGAACGCCGTCGGCTTTTGTGAAACCTATCATGATTTTATAGGAAGATTAAACATTTATGCAGATTCGATATTGTTTTTTGAAAAACAATTAATGAGTTCACTGTTTGGTTCATCCACCTGTATAAAGGAAAAAAGTAAAATAAACCCCCCTTGATATTCAGGGGGTCGTATATTTTGCCGCTGTGGCTTAGAGGTATAGCGATTCCTTGGTAAGGAATAGGTCGAGGGTTCAATTCCCTCCAGCGGCTCTTATAGTTAGACTTAAAAGCCCGCAGCGCAATACTACTTCTCGGGGAGCCATGAATATACACAAACCTGAGAAGAGACTTAAGCTGGCATTGAGTAAGTTGGATGCAGATCCAAAGATTTCTGAGATCAATAAGAAACTCATTCATGAATTCATCGACTACATCCAATCAATAGAACAGCTCAGTCATCCTCGGGCATTGAAATACGTCTACTGCCTCAAAGTCATTCTGCCCATGCTGGAAACTGATTTTGACAAAATAACCAAGGAGAATGTAATACATTTTTTAAAGCACTGCAACACATCTACTGATAAGGAAGAATGGACAAAGCATGGCTATCTTACCGCTGCAAAGAAATTCTACACCTGGATGCTAAAGGAGAAGACCATACGAGAGAAAACTGTCAAGGCAGCGGTGAAACAACTTGCAGAGCTCAGAATAAAAAGGGCGAAGAGCAGACAGAAAACCCCAGAGCATATCCTTTCCCCTGAAGAAGTATTAAAGATCGCAGATAAGACAAAGAATTCCAGAGACCGTGCTTTTGTTCTCGCGTTTTATGAAAGCTGCTGCCGCATCGGTGAAATTCTTCCAGTTAAAATAAAGGACTGCCAGTTTGATCAATATGGATGTAAAATTTATATCACTGGTAAAACTGGAGTGAGGCCCATACGATTAATTGCCAGTCAACCTGCAATTTCTAATTGGCTGTCCAATCATCCTGACCGAGAGAATCCAGATGCGTTCCTCTTTTGTGGAATTGGACGGACAAATCTAAAGCAAATGCTTTCATATACATCTGCCCGTCAGGCTGTTTTTGAGGCGGCAGACAAGGCGGGTATTAAAAAAAGGGTAAATTTGCATAAGTTCAGGGCAAGTCGGGCTACCGAACTCAGTAAAACACTGAGCGACACCGTCATTTGCAAGATCGGAGGCTGGGTTCCGGGTTCACAAGAACTGCAACAATACCTGTATCTCAGCGGAAAAGACACCGATGACGCTATATTGGAAATCAATGGGCTTATCAAAAAGAAAGACAGTGGCAATGGATTCACCATGGTTGTCTGCCCTCGCTGCAATACGCCGAATTCACCAGGCAGCAAGTTCTGCGGCAACTGTAGCTTAGGGATGGATACGAAAACCATGATGACGTTTGAACAAACCAAGGAAGATGTGATGGGTGATATTGTTGATTTGTTCAAAGACAAAGAAGATGCATTGAAAACATTGGAAAAAATAGCAAAAATCATACGGAATAAATGAATATCATACACGTATTATTGGAGAAAAAAATAAACTCATGTTTTGTGCTAATCGTTAACAGATATAAAAAGAAAAAAGAAAGAGATATGTTTCTTATGTAACTATTCGAATCTACAGCCGTTTTGACATTGCCATGACCCGCGATAATACTTGCCGCCCGAATCTGGTTTGATATTGGCCCAATGACGTGCACCACATATCTTGCACTCCATCAGACCAGTGTTTGGGTCTAACAAACGCATGACTTTTTTTGTCATAAGCTACCTCCTTTTTTGTAGGAGGCTGAAAAAGAGATCAAGGCAAGTTTTCCAACCTCTGCCTTACTATACCAAACCGCGGTACATCCATTAAAAAATGAATGCTTGAACTCAAAAAATATTATTGAATATCATTATATAAATATTTCTACGGTTTTTCAACTTTTTATATAGAAAGAACAAATAATAACTTTTTAAGGAGGTGATAACAAAAAACGAAGAACAATCACATTGTATTAGATAATTGTTGAACGTAAGAAAATTATTCAACAAAAGATGATTTTTTATAAAAAAAATTAAAATTATAGGAGGTAAAAATATGGTATATATTCATGAAGGATGGATACTATATACACGGATAGTGCACCTAAAAGGTGGACGAAGTCAAGAAATCTATTTCTTTTGCAAAAGAACACCACCATCCGGTACGCCCTGTGATATGCCCGAGGGGTACACCGTTGGTGTGAACAAAAGAACCGGGTTTCTATACCTAAAAAGGAAATGAAGGAGCAATTATTGCTCCTTTTTTTCCCCGTCAGTTGACCATTATCGATGGTAAAAAATATAAATCCCAATTCGATTTGTTCATGAAGCAAATGAATCAGAGTATGGGGAAAATACCATCTGGTGGTTTCGCCGGTCCTGGTTAGCAATATAGATCCATAATTACATGCTTGCATGGGAACAATTGTGGATTAAAATTTTTCTCCATGGAAAAAAGGTTAAAGTGAATACAGAGGAAATCCATGGAAAAGAAAGATATTATTAAAGGACAGGCAGACAAAATTGTATGTTTTTTAAATAGATATTTTACTAAGATGGAGACAAAAAAAACTGTTAAGGAGGAAATATGAACGAAGATGAAACTATTAAAAAACAAGAGGAATATGAAACGAAAGAAAGAATATTTGCAGAGGCAATCTTTAGCGAATCATTTTTACGACTTTTAGATAAAACAACAGAAGAATTGCAGGAAAAAGATAATCTAAAAAATGCGGAACTACATCAACAAATGATGAACGAAGTCGCACAAGCTATCGAGCGACTAAAAATGGAATATATCGATACTCGTGTTCTAACCATGGTTTTTGCAAAATCTCTTATAGCGACGATGATAGGGTCGGCACACATAGAAATTAGGTGGAAATGAACATTTCTTCCTTTATTTTGGAGGTGATATAAGCGGATAGTACATCTTAAAGGTGGACGAAAACAAGTGATTTATTTCTTCACGAAGACACCACCAAAAAGCGGAATCCCATGCGATATGCCCGAGGGACACACCGTTGGTGTTAACAAGAGAACCGGTATTCCATACCTTAAAAGGAAATGAAGGATCGATCACTGCTCCTTCTTTTCTTTTTATGGTCAACTGACGGAAAGGATTAATCGAACAAAATAAATAAAAAGATCTTGTTGTATCATAAATAAGTAAAATTAAAAGAACAGGAAATTGGTCGTATACAAGTGGTTCGCTTGTTCGGAATATTGTCCGAGATTTGTTGACTGGACGTCTCGAGGTACACTACGAGTTACCTCGAGAGTTCCAGGGTTGAAAGCAATTTCATGTTATAATTTTTTTTACAGGAGGTAATAAAATGAAACTTAAAGAGTACCACGAGTTTGTTGGAATATTAGAAAGATATACTCAAGAAGAAGATTGTATCAAACTTGTATTTGTTGTACATACAACCGTAGAATTGCCAATAGGAGCAATTCCTAAGAAAGAACTGGATGATTGTATCAATAGGAAGATTGGTATATTCAACAATCAAGGAGACTACCGACTCAGAAAAGTTCCAATGCCTATTGAACACTTTAAAAACGAGGAATGCCTCTCTTGTGAAAAACGGGATCAATGCTCTGGAGATGGCGAAGAACTATTTTTTTGTCTTCTCTACAAAGTAAGTGAATTGAAAAGAAAAAAACAAGAATCTAATACCATAGGAGGAAATATTCATAACCACAAGAAACAAAGGAAATGAGATATGCAGATGGTCAGGATGCAAAAAGCATCCTGCCTCTTGCCCGTACATGGAGTTTTATAGACACTATTATAGACGCTTTAATATAGTTGGAATTACACAAAAAAACATTAAAAGTATCTTGGAATAGCTCATCTTTCTTCAGCGGCTTTGTTTATGGCATTATTGATCTCTTCATGATTCCATGAAACAACTTTTACTCGATCAGTGTTCTGGCTAACAGCTACGGGCATTCTGCTCGCTGGGTTGTTTCTGTGATCAATAACTACTACTCCTTTGTTTAATCTTAGACTCTCTTCAATTTCCCAGTTAACCCATTCGCTTTGATGTGTCGAATCAGTAACTAATACAACAGTAACCGAAGATTGTGTTATTCGTTCTCGAATTCCGCTTTTTATATATTCAGCATTTTCACTATTAAAAGGAACTTTGAGTGAAAAATCTATGAATTCAAGATCTGAATACTCGTTTTTTGCTTGCCCACGAAATAAATTAGCTAGATCCTTATCTTCACCTCTAAAACTAATATAAACTCTTCTTCTAATTGGGGACGTTTCTTTATGAAGTTCGCCTCTAGCAATCCCCTCTAATCGTTCAACATTGTCAACTCCCCCATAACCTGTGCTATATCCGCCTCCACCTCCTCCACCCATGTCAATTTCCCCCATGTTTGAACTGAGGTAGCAAATCTCCTTCATATGCGCCTAAGATTTCTTTGCATGAAATGCATTCTCCGCAGTATTTTTCTTTGCCAGAATGACAGGAGTATGTTTTTTCTATTGGTAATTTATAGTGTTTGGCAAGTTTAATTACATCGCTTTTTGTAAAATTTATTAGAGGAGTAACAAGGGAGATGTTCGCGTTTAATGATTCATTAACCGCAAAATTTGTATCTACGATTGATTTTTCTGTTTGATCTGGAAAAAGATGATATTTTTCAGTAAGTAAACCAATCGCTACCTTATCAGCACCAATAAAATGGGCATATGAGGCACCTACAACAAGAAATAATAAATTTCTGCCAGGGAGAAAAGCCTCAGATTTAATATCTTTTTTTGGATCTGTAATCCCAACCGGCATCAATTGTCCGTAACCATGCAAGTCAACTTTTACTGGTTCGGGTAATTTACACTCCTTAAAAATGTATTTACAAGCGGTCCATTCCCGTTCTCTAGCCAATTGACCATAATCAATGAATAATGTAACTTGTTTTTCTCCATCATTTTCAATTATTTTTGTCATAACTAAAGAGTCTATTCCTCCTGAAACCAACGTTACAAAGGTCATGAGACTACCTCCTTTTTAAGAACACGCATTACAACCCAAATAGCGATATCCAAAGATGAAAGATTTCTATTCAATGATTCTGCGTACGATACTAAAATTTTTTCATTAGTTAAATATTGTTTTTTTGTCATACTATAACGCTTAATATCGTGCCTGTTTAAATTCATTAAGATCATATAATCCATAACATGTGAATCTATAATAGCTAGATTTTGACCATATGAGATGTTTCGCAAAAAAAGACTTGCTTGTTTTACACCTATACCTTGACATTTTTTTACTAGAATTTCTCTTGCTTGTTCTTCATTAGTAGAATTGTTTAAAATTTTTTTGATTGTTGTTGGAGAATTATGATATATCTCAATACATGTTGTTACAATATACTTTGCTTTAGATTTTGGATAACGATATCGAGAACCTTTTCCTTTTGTGATTGGGGGAAATATTGCTTTTGATAGTTCTTTTGCAATTCTGAATTCATTCTCGTGAGAATTATTTAATATGTTTGGTATTTCTATTAATCCATGTTCATGTAAGTGCTTCGTACATCCTTTTGCAGTCTCATAACGAACACGGCTGCCTAATATACATGATACCAATTCAACCCATAGTTGCGTTTCAGAGTATTTGCTCCAGTTTGTTAATTGATTTCTTTCAGTATCAATGGAATCGCATACTTTTACCACAGCTCTTTCGATGTCTTCATTTTTATAAATAGAGGGGTTTGAATAACCCCTCATAGAAACCTCTATTTGACCCTTCATTATTCCTGATACATAAGGAGTGATGATGGTGAGTTTTGATAAATTTATTTTGAAGCAGCAATATCAAAAAGTAAAGGGAC